>TARA_R110002096_G_scaffold77896_12_pt1 | contig 131590 bp, 104 predicted proteins | sample TARA_R110002096 | Tara Oceans TARA_R110002096 (sample SAMEA4397295) | marine metagenome | biome: Polar Biome; feature: [DCM] deep chlorophyll maximum layer (ENVO:01000326); material: water (ENVO:00002006), including particulate matter (ENVO:01000060) such as... | depth 35 m
TCGTAGACCGCTCAAGGCGCTGTTTCAGCGGGAAGCTCGTTGCAGCAGACCATCACTGGGTTGCCGCAGTGGTCTCCGGCGCGCAGCCAGCCCTCGTAGAACTCGCCCCCTTGATTGTCACTTGGGAAACAGGCCATGGTGGTGGCCAAGGAGAGGAGGAAGCCGGAGTTCCGCTCCTAAGCGGCCCGATGTGCGATGTTGCCACTAGCGCAGCTGGACGATGTCCAACGTGAACCCTGGAAAGGAAAGACCCTCTTCCGGCGTGCCGTTACTGAGGTCTAGGAGGGTCGTCTCCGAGTAATCCTCTGCAGAGCGACTGATGTAGAAGCCTGGGTCGGCGGCCAAGAGAAAGCTGCTGTAGGCACCGGGCTCGGCGGCCAGGCTCGCCGGATCCGCAAAGGAATCGATTGGCATGTGCCACCAGTTCCAACCCGTGCTGTACCACTCTCCGTAGGTCGATCCGGGCGTGCTGGGTGCAACCGATAGGTCGACAACTTGGGCCCAAAGCTCGCCATCGCTGCCAACGGAAATCACCGTGCCGGCGACGCCTTCGGGAAGGGTATTCGACATGCTGCCGAGATACTCGCTATCAAACTCGGTCTCGCCGGCTGTGATACGGAGGATGCAGTCTGCTTGGCCGCCTTCGTCTGGGTACACGGCGTGGCCGAATCCGTTAATGACACCACTAAAGAAATACAGAGTTTCCCCTACGCGACCAACCTTGGTAATTCCGCGGCAGCGATCGTCGTTGGTGACCGTCACTGCATCGGTGGCCGTATCGATGCGCACTAGAGCAGTACCTTCGAGGACTTGATCGTAGGCTGGCGTCGACCAGCTTACGGTGAGAAAGGCTTCACCGTCGCGGCCGGCCCAAGCGCTCATGCCTGCCACGTAGCCTTCGCGGAGAAGCGATTCGGGTAGCTCAATCGTCCCTTCCACCGCCATCTCCTGTGGATTCCAGATGATGATCTGGGCCTCGCCAGGATCTTTGAAATACGCCTTGGTTTCACTCGCAAAGAACACCGCTTGGGCGCCGAGCTTGGTGACGCCGAAAGGCTGCAGGGACAAACTCGCGCCGGTCTCAAGCTCGCCACTGTCTGAAATCGAGTAGCGCGTTAGCGTTAGTGCTTCTGAGTCGCCAATTGCGAAGAAGGGCGTCCCCTCTTGTGCGTAGAGTCGCGCGCGGCCCGGAATCTCGAGCGAGTTCTCGTAGCTGAGTTCGCGAACTTGGTCGAGAGAATCGGTGACTGTGAAGTAGTTCGCGCGGTCGTCGGCGGTTGTGACTCCTGAGTGCAGAAGGTAGAGCGGACCGGCCTCGGTGCCAGCGTCTTTGTCACCACCGCCTCCACCGCCGTCGGCTGCGGCCAAGTTTTCCTTATCGTCCGAATTGCAAGCTGCGCCGGCCACTGCCAGCGTTAGGGTCATTGTGTAGAGTATTCCAAGAGGTTTCATTTCATTGTTCCTTCGTTGAGTCCGCAGTTGTGCGGAGTAATTTCCAAGCCAAGACGCCAGTGCCAAGCGCCAGCGCAGACAGCAAAAGTTCCACGGTGAAAACCGCGGGCAGATTTAGGCCGATGGCCGTAAAGAGGTTGGCGTCGAGGCAAATGACGTCCTTTGCGACAACGCCGCCAAAGAGCGCGCTCGATGCCATGAGAAGCGCTCCGGCAAGCGTGCGCGGTGCAACACGAGGCGTGAATGCAAAGACCACCGCGAGTCCCCATCCCCAAAGTAGAGCGCGCAGCTCCCAGCCCGAACGCGCAGCAAGGTCGAGAGGAACAAGGCGATTGGCTGCCAGCGACATTGCAGTGCCAAGAACCGCTCCGCATGCAACGCCAATCGTAAATCGTTCGAGCAAGCGGTTTCCTGCTCGCTCTCGTTTTGGGTCACGACGCTCGAGCCAGATGAGATTTCCGGTAATGATCACCGCAGCAACTGCTAGCGAGAGAAGCGCGTAGAGAAATTCGAGAATCGTGCCGCCGTACCTTCCAAAGTGCAGGTCGTAGAGAACCTGATCGACGACCTGCGATGGTGTCGAGCTTTGCTTGGCACTCGCCAAAACCTCGCCGTTCACGCTATCGAGAATGACGCGGTGCCAGCCCGCGAAGCGCCCCCCTTCGAGATCGACACGCGCATAGGAATTGGCGTCGCCGAGCAGCCGAATCGAGACGTATCCCGGCGCGCCATTCCAGCCCTCGGCCTCTTGTGCTTTTGCAACCAGCTCGTCGGGCGTGAGGGCCGGGGCCTCTTGCATCAAAGGTTTGCGGCGCGCATTCACGCCACCGGTCAATTCCCCAAGGTCGCGAGGGTCGCCGCTGTAGAGCGCAGAACTCACGCCTTTATCAGTCCACGAACCAAGGCCGAGGACCGCGCCCGACCACAGCAGAGCGACAGCAAATGGCAGAGTAAATACGCCAAGCACTTTGTGGCCATCCGAATATGAGACTCGCAAGCGCTTGCGAGGACGAAATCGCCACCACTGCTTCGGCAGGGCTCGCAAGTGCACCAGGAGCCCGCTTACCAGCGCCACCATCAGAGCAATGGCGAGTAGGCCTGCAATGTCCTTGCCCTTTGGCACACGGGTAAAGAAGTGCATTCCGTAGAGTTCTTCTGAGAGACGGCTTCGCTCTGGAACCGCATTTCCAGTTACCGGGTCGAGCCACAGCCTGGTTCGTGTGCGAGTCTTGGCGTCGCCCAAGAAGGCCACCACATAGCGCGTCCCTTCTTGACGCCAGAAGCCAATCGAACTCTTCGGAGAAAGCGGATGAACTTCGTCTGCAACCTCGAGGAGTCGATTGAACGAAGGGGGCTCGCTTGGCTCGGCGACATGCAGAGCAGGATCCTGCCAAACGCGCATATCGTCGACAAAGAGCGCAAAGACGCCGAAGAAGAAAACGATAAAGCCGAGAAGACTAGCCAGGACGCCGACCCAAGCATGCATCCCCCACTGGATTCGAAAGACTCTTGGTGAAAGCTTCATAGCCAAGCCCTTAGAGCGAGAACCACCAAGAGTGGCAATGAGAAAAGCACGCACCAGAGCCACGCTCGCCGGCCGCTTCGACACATGGGAAGAGCACAGGCCAAAGCGACCCAAAGCGGAATCATGCTTTGCGTGCCGATGGCAAATGCGAGTTTCTCTGAGATAGGCAAGCACACGACCAGGGCAGCGCCGATCGAGAAGGCCGCGATTGGCGCTCCGAGAAGCGTTGCCAGCGGCACCCCAAAGAGCCGCAAAACCGAGTGCGCCATCATGTGCCGACTCATCGTAGAAGGGCTCCGAGAACACAGCCCAAGCCCGCTACTGTGCAAACGCGCGCCAACAGCCGCGCCCGAGCAGGCTCCGCAGGTAGCAGCAGCACCAAGACCGAGGTCGCCGTCATGAGCAGCACAGCAGTACTCACAAGGCCGGGAACCAGCCCCTGCTCGATGATGAGCCCCGCGATAACAACCGGAACACAGGCAAGCCCAACCAGCCTGCGCCTGCAACTGCACCAGGCCACCGCAGCAAAGGCGAGTAAGACTGCCGCTGCGCTTAGCACCAGGCCTCCATCTCGGCTGTCTCTGAATACAACACTGGCATTAAAACTCCCCTGTGGTCTTTAGGTAGAAGGCGCGACCAGGCCTCTGAACTCCGAAGAAGTCGTATGCGAGAGAATCGGTAATATTCTGAACCTCCGCCGTGAAGCTAAGACCAAGGATTCCACGTTTGGCCAAGTAACTTAGGCCGAGCGAATGTGTGAGTTGGGCATCCACATCTTGCTTAAAGCTGCGAGCGCCCACGCTCTCCCAGCTGCGGAAGAACGAGTGCACATAGCGGCTATTCCAGTTGAGAGCCACGGTATCGCTTGGTGCGATGCCCTCGACCTGAAGCCTCGCTGCGGCGTTGGCAAAGAGATAGGGCCTGTTGGGGATACGATCGCCCTCAAATGCTCCAAAGCTGCCCTCAGAGGAGGTATTGCGAAAGTCTTGATACGTGACGTTGCTATTGAGCGCGACGTATTGCCTGGGAGAAGTCCAAGTACCGCCAACTTCAACACCAACCGAGCGAGCCTCGAAGACGTTATCGTAGCCAAACTGTCGATCGTTGCCGAGCAACACAATCAGCTTTTCAGCGTCGCGAATAAAGCCGTTCACTTCGAGCCGTAGGTCTCCTACAGGGGTAGCGTCGGACTGTGCTGCCAGGCCGATATTTGCGTTGTGACTGCGCTCGGGGACAAGGTCGAGGTTCGCGTCGACAAGAGCGCCGTCACCAAAGATCTCATCGGCACGCGGCAACCGCGTTGCCCACTCGTACGAAGCCTTGCCCGAGAGCCACTGGAAAAACTCGTAGCGCAGCGCGCCGCCTGCACCGAATTCACGACTCTCACGGTCCGCCTTGCGAAAGACACCGCCGGGCAACGCCTCCTCGGTGCGTGCGAACTGCAGATTGTATTTCATAAAGGCGACCGCATCGAAGTCGTCGCTCGGTGCGTCGTACTCGTACTCAAGACCGCTCACGAGGGTATAGAGGTTGCGCTTCGCACTTAGCGGATCGCGCACACCCTCTTGCTCCTCGTAGCGCTCGTCGCCGGTGCGGTTGATGTACGTCGGAGCAAGCGAGACCCGCACGGCGTGCGATGTCTTTGGCGTCCACGATGTGTTGAGGCGCGCAAAGCCGCTTTGTTGCCATTGCACTTGGTCTCGTGGGCCCGAGCCAATCTCGCCCGGCTGGCGGCGCACACGCACGCATGTGCCGTTCCAATCGTAGACGCAGGTGCCAACGTCCAAAAACCTCGTTCGCCTTTGAGTGACGCCGGCAACCGCATCGATTCCCAGCGCATCGCCTAGCCCTTCTTCAAAGCGCAGAGACGCGCCACTCGTGCGCTCGCCGTATTCGACGTCGCCATAGGGCACGGTCATCACTACGTTGTGTGCAAGTTCTTTATCGAATTCACTTATAAAGGCTCGCAGCAAAAATCTGTCGGCCCACTCTTTTGCGACAACCCCCGCTTCGACAACAGCGCCCTGTGCTCGGTAGGCATCGTGAAATCGCTTAACTCGCACCGGCTGCAATTGCCCGCGCTCGTCTGGGGCATCGACATCAATTTTGTAGTCGTTGTCCGCGTGGTCGAAAAAGGCAGAGGCGCTGGCAAAGAAGCCGCTTGCTTCGTGAAAATGCCGAGCACTTGCTGTGACTCGGTGTGTGCCAAAGGAACCGGCTTGATAGGAGACGGCTCCGCCGGTTGCTTGCACATCTTCGGTTTGCACGTTGACGGCCCCGCCAAGCGCGTCAGCGCCAAAGCGAATCGGCACGACGCCTTTAAAGATTTCGATGCGCTTGACCAAGTTCACAGGCACGTTGGCGAGGCCAAAGGGATAGCCACTAAGATGCAGTGGAACTCCATCTAGAAAGAACCGAATTTGATCGCCTTGAAGCCCACCAAGCGACAGGCGCGAGCCCGACCCAAGTCCACCGCTGCGGCGCACGCCAACGCCTTGGGTGCGCGCTAAGACTTCTCCCAAGTCGGCACTTTGTGTGCGGGCAATCTTGGTATCGACAACCTGCACAGCTTCGGCGGATTGGCGCCCTCGATCCTCAGCGTCATTGCCAACGACCTCGATGATCTCATCGGCAAAGGCCAGTCGCATCACGACCTCCTCGACGGAATTGCCGATAGCAATGCCCTCTTCGATCGAGCCGACGCCAAGCAAGCTGACATGCAATCGATAGCGTCCCGGTGGGACATTTAGGATCGCAAAACGGCCTTCAAAATCGGCTGCGGTAACAAAACGAGAGTCGTTCTCCTCGCTCGCTAGGACGACATCGGCCCCTGGGACGGGCTCATTGGCCGGCCCTGGAAAGATGGCGATTCCCTGAATTCCACCTTGCACTTCAGGTGCCAGCTTTTCGGCAATCGCTTGAGGCAAAATCCGCCAGCTGCTAAGAAGGCAGGCAAAGATCGCGACGACTCCAACAATAAAACGTTTCTGATACAAGACTTACCCAACAACTGATATTGCGAATCATTAGCAATAAGTAAACCCAGGGGTCAAGCTCCAAAAGGACATCAGGTGTAAAAATGCGACTTGCTCGCAATTTACGGGGCAAGTAGACTGAAAGAGATTTGAAACATGTTTTGCAAATCTTGCTGGCGCTCTACTTGGCCATGGGCCTTGGTGGGCTTACGCCAGATACGATTGCCGACCTCGTTCAGCCCGGGGACTGCTGCACCGATTGCAGCGAGCCCGACTGTCCCGACGAAGAAGGCGAAGGCTGTCCTCCGCAGTGCTCGGACTGCATGTGCCCAAGCTACGTGAGCGCAATGATGCAGCCCGGAGCGATGCCGCTTCTACAAATTCCTACCGTTCAAGCTGAGCACCCGTGGTTTTCGCCCGGTGAGCACCGGCCCCCGATGCCGTCCGGAATCTTTCGTCCGCCGCGCCAGCTCGCTTAGAACAATACTTAGATCGCACTCGACCGGATCGCGCCCAAATGGATTGCGCTTTCGGGCCTGTGTACATGCTCGCGTCTGAGAACGACGTGGGTTCGCAGGCGTTGTCATGCCCATGATCTAGGTCGTCAAGACGCCGCAAGAGCGAGTGCTCGCGCGTAACCGTCGTTGGCCCAACATCGACAGAGAGTTGGCGACTTCTCTCGCACTCGCCCAGGCGCGTCTTTGCGCCCTACCCCGGCGCATGCCTTGCGCCCTACCCGCGCACTCATGCGCCTCAAGTTTGAAAGAGAATCCTATGATCAAGAACCTCGTTATCTTCGCACTCCTCACGCTCTCCCTCGCCGCGTGCTCCAAAGACAATGCAGAAGCGCCCCAACAAGCGACCACCACTAAGGCCAACACTGGGCACGCCGCAGCCGACGTCACACCAGGAAGCCACGAAGATTGGTGCGGCGAGCACGCCGTTCCCGAGTCGCAGTGCACACAGTGCAATCCCTCGCTAGCAGCAGCGTTCAAGGCCACAGGCGATTGGTGTCCCGAGCACGGGCTTCCCGAATCGCAGTGCCTGCAGTGCAATCCCGAGATTGAAATCGTCCGTCCACCGGCTGCAACGGCCCCCACAACGACTGCGCCCGCAGCCACTGCGCCCGCAGCCAAGGAGTAGTGATGCCACGCCCCATTCGCGCAGCAGTCGTCGCCATCGCCTTCACGCTCGCAGGAGCTTCCTGTGGGCCGAGCACCGATACTAAGAATAACACCGAACCAAAATCTCAAATCACTGCCGCCGAAGGAGCGTTCTGTGAAGAGCACGGAGTTCTCGAGGCGGTTTGCACCAAGTGCAATCCCTCACTCATTCCGGTCTTCCAAGCAAAGGGAGATTGGTGTGAGGAGCACGGCTACCCAGAGTCGTTCTGCCCGATCCACCACCCCGAACTTGGCGGGCGTCCCGCAGTCGATGTCACGCCCGATGGGGCGCCGGCCGATGGCACCAAGGTGCGCTTTCGCACCAAGGAAGCCGCTTCTCTTGCAGGCATCGAAGTTGTGCCCGCCGAGAAACGATTGGGTGGTGCGCGGCTCGAAGCTGCTGTCACCATCGTCTACGACGCCACTCGATATGCCGAAGTAAATGCGCGAGCTCCGGGCGTTATCAAGAAGCTCTGGGCGGACGTTGGCATGGTCGTCGAAGCGCGGGCACCACTTACGAGCATTGAGAGTGCTTCGGTGGGCGTGGATCGCTCGCGAGTTCGCGCGGCGCAAACCCGTGTCGAAATTGCCAAGCTCGAATACGAGCGCGAGAGCACGCTTCTTGGAAGTGGCGGCGCATCGCAGCGCGATGTCTTGGCGACAAAGCTCTCTCTCGAAGATGCCAAAGCCGATCGGTCGGCCGCGAAAGCTGCCCTCGGCATGGTTGGCACCGGAGGCGGCGATTCAAGTGGATATATTCTTAGAGCTCCACTCGCCGGAACGGTAACCACACGAAGGGCAACCGTTGGCCACATGGTGGATCTCGAGACTGTCCTATATGAAATCGTCGATACCTCGGTCATGTGGGTCGAGATTGACGTTCCCGAAGACAGCCTCGCTCTGGTGAGAGTTGGTCAAAGCGCAAGTATCGTGGTCGACGCCATGCCCGATCGCACATGGCCTGGGCGCATTGAATACCTCGCACCCGCCATCGATCCACGAACGCGAACGGCCAAAGCACGCCTCTCGCTAGACAATCCTGAGGGGCTGCTAAGAGCAAATATGTACGGCGTCGCGCACATCGAACTCGCGGATGCCAAGCCCACTGTCATGGTGCCAAAGCAAGCGGTGCAACGCGCGGGCGGAGCGACTCTTGTCTTTGTGCGCCTCGCAAAGGATGCCTTCGAAGCTAGGCGTGTTCGCATTGGGCGAAGCGAGGGTGCACACGTCGAGATTTTGCAAGGCATCGAAGCGGGCGAGCCGGTTGCCGCAACCGGCAGCTTCTTGCTTAAGACCGAAACCCTCAAAGGCAGCATTGGTGCGGGCTGCTGTGATGTGGAGTAAGACGCGATGTTAAATTGGATTATTGGATGGTCGCTGCAGCATCGCTTTGCCGTCATCGCAGCGTGGGTCGCAGTTGTTATGGCAGGTTTGCTCGCGTTTCGCGACTTGCCCATCGATGCATTTCCCGACACCACGCCGGTGCAGGTGCAAGTGAATACGACGGCGGCAGCACTGTCGCCGCTTGAGATTGAACGCCAAATTACCGCACCGGTCGAGCGTGCAATTTCGGGTCTCCCCGGCCTCAAAGAAGTTCGCTCGATGTCGCGCTTTGGTCTTTCACAAGTGGTTGTCATCTTTGACGACGACACAGACATTTACCTAGCTCGCCAGGTTGTTAGCGAACGGCTCGATCGGGCAAAGCTTCCCAAAGGCGTCGACAGGCCACAACTGGGCCCGGTTGCAACAGGCCTAGGAGAAGTTTTCCACTACATTGTCACCGGCGATAAAAGCGCGGCAGAGTTGCGAACCATCCAAGACTGGGTCATCGCACCGCAACTTGTCTCGGTGCCGGGTGTTGCCGAAGTGAATTCGTGGGGCGGCGACGAGCGCCAAGTGCAAGTGGTGGTCGATCCGCGGCTCTTGCAGAAGCACGACCTCACACTGGCCCAACTCATTGATGCCCTAGAACGCAATAACGCGAACGTTGGAGGCGGCACCCTAGATCAGGCCGGCGAGTCCAGTCTCATACAGGGCATCGCTCTAGTTACTAAACTCGCCGATGTCACGAGCATTGTGATTGCCGCAAAGGACGGCGTTCCTTTGCGCGTCGGTGATGTAGCAAAGGTCGTCGAGGGCCGAGCCATTCGCCGAGGTGCGGTAACGGCCGATGGCGAGGGCGAGGTTGTACTTGGGCTTGGCTTTATGCTCATGGGCGAGAACAGCCATGAAGTTACAGCCAGGCTCTCAGCTAGGCTGGATGAGATACGCAAGACTCTGCCACAGGGAGTCAAAGCAACGCCGGTCTACACCCGCACGACGTTAGTGGACGACGTTCTGCGCACCGTTCGAACCAATCTACTTGAGGGCGCGCTACTCGTCATCGCGATTCTCTTTATCTTTCTTGGCAACTTGCGAGCCGGCCTAATCGTCGCTTCGGCCATCCCAATATCGATGCTCTTTGCCTTCGACTTGATGTCGCGCTTTGGCATTGCCGGCAGTTTAATGAGCCTGGGCGCCATCGACTTTGGCTTGGTCGTCGATAGCTCGGTCATTATGGTGGAGAACTCGGTGCGGCGGCTGGCCGAGGATGAAAGCGACGCAAGCAAACTCGAAATCGTTCGGGATGCGGCCATCGAAGTTCGCAAGCCAACCATGTTTGGCGAGCTCATCATCATGATCGTCTACCTTCCGATCCTCACGCTCCAAGGCATCGAAGGAAAGCTCTTTCGCCCGATGGCACTCACCGTCGTCTTTGCCTTAGCTGGTTCGATGCTCATGTCGCTCACCTTGATGCCTGTGCTCTCAAGCCTATTCTTACCTAGGCACCCGCGCGACAAAGACAATTGGCTAGTACGCACACTCAAACGCGGATACCGGCCAATTCTCGAAGGGGCGCTGCGGTGGCGATGGGCCGTTCTTGGCGGCGCGGCACTCCTTGTTGTTAACGCAGGGCTGCTCTCCACGCAGCTTGGCTCAGAATTTACCCCACGGCTGCGGGAAGGCTCGCTCGTCATTAATACAGTGCGTCTCTCGTCGGTATCTCTCGACGAATCGGTTCGCTATGGAACGCAAATCGAGAAGACCTTACTCGCGAAATTCCCGAACGAGATCGAGCGAGTGTGGACGCGCACCGGCAGCGCCGAAGTTGCCACCGACCCCATGGGAATCGAGTTATCCGACATTTTCGTTACGCTAAAAGAACGTGGCCGATGGACGCGCGCTGACACCCAAGATGAGCTAGTAGAAGCGATGCAAGAAGAACTCTCAGTACTTCCTGGCATGCGCATGATCTTTACCCAGCCCATCGAGATGCGGGTCAATGAGATGGTCGCAGGAATTCGCGCCGACATCGGTGTAAAACTCTTTGGTGACGACTTCGAGCAACTAAAGAAGAGTGCGGCCGACATCCAGCGCGTGCTTGAGAGCATTTCCGGTGCTGTCGACGTTGTGACCGAGCAAGTCACCGGGCAGCCAATTCTAGCGATCGTGGTCGATCGAGACGCGATTGCGAGGCGCGGCATTGCCGCCCACGAAGTACTTACCGTCATCGAGGCCTTGGGCACGATCGACGTGGGAGAAATGCAGGAGGGCGAGCGGCGCTTTCCCATCACCGTGCGCCTAGCCGATGCCTACCGCACCAATGAGGAGGCCGTTGGAACAATTCTTATCACAGCGGCCAATGGCGATCGCATCCCGCTCTCAAAGTTGGCCACGATCCAAACCACCGAAGGCCCAGCTGCCATCAATCGAGAATGGGCCAAGCGGCGCATCGTTGTGCAGGCAAACGTGCGAGGTCGGGACATCGGCAGCTTTGTGAGTGATGCTCGGGCCGCGATTGCTGCGAACGTTGCCCTTCCAACCGGCTACTACGTGCGTTTTGGTGGGCAATTTGAGAACTTAGAGCGGGCCCGAGACAGACTCCTCATCGTCGTGCCATTTGCCCTGGTCCTCATCTTTGTCTTGCTCTACGCAACCTACGGCCGTTGGCTAGACGCCGCACGAGTCTTTACCGGCGTTCCCTTTGCAGCGGTTGGTGGAATCTTTGCCCTGTGGCTTAGGGGTATGCCCTTCTCCATCTCGGCGGGAGTTGGCTTTGTCGCACTCTCGGGCGTTGCAGTCCTTGGCGATATGGTGCTGGTCTCGACGCTTCGACGCTACCTCGACGAAGGCATGCCGCAGATGCAGGCAATTCGCGCCGCCGCCGAACAGCGTCTGCGCCCGGTTCTTATGACCGGCCTTGTTGCGAGCATTGGATTTTTACCGATGGCGCTAAACACTGGGACCGGCGCGGAGGTGCAAGCTCCGTTGGCAACGGTTGTAATCGGTGGCGTCCTAACCTCCATGGCACTCACCCTTCTCGTTATCCCTGTGCTCTACAGCCTCATCGGCGTCAAACCCGCGCCGGAGCCTCATGTCTAATCGACGCCGTCGCATTGCGATTGGAGTGGCGGCCGTGGCATTGCTTCAGATTGCCGCGATTGCCCTCTACCTGCGCGTAGAAGACGATCGCGGGGCCAAGGAGACCTTTCGCTTTGAGAAATTGCGCGGTGATGTCCTCGCTCCAAACATTCTTCTAGAGCGTCCCGACGGCACACGAGTCTCCCTGCACGCCATTGGCGGCAACCTGCGCCTCGTGCACTTCTGGGCAACCTGGTGTCCTCCCTGTGTCGAGGAGCTTCCAGGGTTACTTGCAACCTCCGATGAACTTGCTGGCGATGGTCTCACGCTCATCGCGGTGAGTATGGATGAGAACTGGGACGTGATTCGCAGCTTCTTTGCAGGCGACGTCCCGCGCAATATCTACCGCGCCGTGCACCGCGAGGCCTACAAGAAGTTCGACGTCGCCACCCTGCCCGATTCCTACCTAGTGCCAAGCAACGGCCGGCTTCGAGCACGGTACGGCGGCGCCAGAGACTGGCGAAGCCACGGCGCAAAGGAGCACTTGCGCAATGCGCTGCGCTAACTTGCGGCCAATTGCATTGAGGCCTGTCATGCAGCAGCGGTGCTCCTAAGCCGATTGTAGCCCGGGCTACCCCCTCTGGATGTGACCTACGAGAACTGCACCCTCACAAACCTAGGCTTCCCTACCCCGACCGACGCAAAGTAGTACAAGCGACTGGTACAATCTTGTGCTGATGCGCACGGCTGCTGCGAGCGTCATCACCAGCACAGAGAAAAAACGTGTACCGATAAAATAGCCCTCGGCTAACCAAGAAGGCGAGGCTCACCACCCTCGAACGCGATACGATCGGGATACACCTAATTGAGACGTTAGAACTTTCTATGAAACTACAATTCTTGTTGCTTGCGCTCCTAGTCCCCTTTGCCGCCTGCGGAGATGATGGGTCCGGCTCAAGCATTCGTGATGGGGCTCCAGGCCAACAGAGCGATGCAACGATTGTCATCGACGAGGAAAGTCGCGTTGCGCAGTACATTCGCTCGACCACGTACTCGAAGATGGTTCTGGAAATCGATTCGGTGCCAGGCTTTGAACCGCGAGCAGCAGCGCAAAGTAAGTTGCTTGGACAACTTGATTCCATCCTCGACAAGCCCGACGGCATTACCGTCGTAAACGACGGCACGCTTACCAGTCGCGGCGAAGACCACGCGTGGACCGATGCAGAACTTTTCGCGCTTGCCGATGAGAACTTTGATCTAGCGGTCGACGACCAGACCATCAAAATGCACGTCCTCTTTATCGATGGCTCATCCGCGCGCGATACAAATTCGGGCCGAATCCTTGGATTGGCTTGGTCGAACACGCACCTTGTAATGTTTAAGCAGACGATCGAAGACACGTGCAGCAGCAACCTAACGCCACCGCTGCTACGTGAGTCGCTTTGCGAGGGCGCCGAGTTCTCGATTTGGCTGCACGAAGTTGGTCACTTGCTCGGGCTGGTCAACACCGGCTTGTCCATGGTTAACGATCATCAAGACGAAGAGCGCGGCGCACACGACGTTAGTGATGCGTGTGTCATGTACTGGGCCTACGAGGGTGAGGCAGCAGTTGATGTGCTTCGCGATCGACTGATTGGCGGCAATCAAGAGGCCCTTGAGTTTGACGCAGAATGTCTCGCCGACATCGCTGCCGTCCGCGATGCGCCGTAACGGCTAGGCCTCGGCAGCCTGCTTCGACTCTCGAAAATGCCAAAGCCACGAGGGCGGAGCATTTCGCGTCGGCGTCCCCTTGCCGCCAATGTACGAGATAAAGCGATCGCGTATGTCTGGCACCGTCGAACTCTTTACGCTTGGATGCGCCATCAAAGCATCGAGCCATTTCAAGACCTTTGGCAGGCTGCCCATAATGTCCAACTGTGGAGCGATTTCTTCGCACCACATAAGCCTTTGAAGCACGGGTGCAATCGCCGCATCCACTAGTGAGAGTTTGTCGCTGGCGAAAAACCGCGTATCGCCAAGCTCGGCTTCAAGGCGCAGCAATTTGTCTCGGCATGCCTTTGCTTTCTTGTGTGCGGTTTCTTCGTCGGGCGCCACAACAACGCCTTTTCCATCGCCCCAAAGTGCGGCGCCAAACTCAATCCACGCGCGGTGACGAGCCTTTTCTAAGGGGTCGCTAGGCAGCATTTCGTGCCCCTCGGTGGTCTCCGCCAGATACTCGTTAATCACTGCCGACTCAAAGAGCGTCGTGCCGTCGACTTCGAGAACCGGAACTTTACCGAGTGGCGAAAGCTTTACGAACCAATCCGGCTTGGTGACCAGATCGATGTAGACGATGTCGTACTCGACCTTCTTCTCTTCGAGCGTAATGACGCTTCGCTGTACGTATGGGCAAAGGTCGAAACTTGTGAGTCGGTATCTTGGCATTCTTCGCACCCTTCCGTCCTGCAGTAGACAACAATGCAGGGCTAAGAAGAATGTCACCAACGCTTGTAGGTGTGCAAGGGCTCGACTTTAGCTCGTTCGAGCTACGCTTCGTCGGCAACACCAGCCAAGATATCGCACGCAAGCTGAACCGCTGTAGGCGAGCCAGACAGCGCAAGTACATCGTTGGCAGCAAGAGGCTCGTGCCCTGTTGGCAGCGTCGTTGTCTCTGTCCCGCGACAAACAGCCACAACCGTCGCCCCACTCCGACACCGAAGGTCGAGTTCTGCGAGCGTCGCGCCATCCGCTTGGCTACCCGCTTCGATAGCGAAGGGATGATAATTGATTCCCTCGAGAGGCCCCGGGGATGAAATCGCCTCGAACGCCTGACCGTGCCCCAACGGCGGCTGCCCTTCCTCGTCTTCGTTGGCTGCGCGGTAGGCAACCTCGATGGCGAGTCGCGCGACACCCGAGGTGTAGGCACCTCGAAGTCGACCGAGTCGAAGCCCCAGATAGACCAACACGGCTAGCACCATCGCCGAGACCACGACGGCAGGCCACGGCCCTTCGACAAGTGGACTCACGATCGCGAGCGTCGGGAGACCGATCGCAAGGATGACTGCAAGCAATCCAAACGCTTCGACAGCGCGCGACCTGGCCTTGTCGAGGTTTCGCTCGCGAACTGACGTGCGCCCATTGGAAACCAAGAGCAGACCGCTTCGCAATAACCCGACGAGAAATGGTGCAGCGACGACTACGGAGCCGACGTTAAGGGCCAAAACGTAGCGATCATCGATACGCGGCAAAAGTGTGCCTCGTACGACAAAGACAATCAGTAGTGCGAACCAATCCAAGATCACCGCAGTCGTGGGCCGGCGCCATGAAGAGCGCGATTCTTCGTCGCGCGGACTGCGAAGAAACGAGTGATAGTCGGTTAGAGCATTGTGGATACGATCGGGAATCACCCGATCTAACGTAGTGACAATGGACTGCGCCCGCCCCAACAGTAGCGGCGTTGTAAAGACAGTTAGGGTTGCAACCGTGACCAGCGCCGGCATGGTTTCCTCAGGTACAAGACCGCCAGTAATCGCGATGGTCGCCAGGATAAATGAGAGTTCTCCAATTTGCCCAAGAGCTAAGCCGGAGTACACGCCGCGCCGAATTGAACTACCCGTGAGAACCGTCGCGAAGCTCACCGAGACGAGTTGTAGAACGATGACGATGGCGCAGAGAACCAATGCCAATGGAAGACTGCTCCAGGCGACGAGCGGGTCCACTGTCATGCCGATGGAAACGAAGAAGATGCCAGAGAAGAGCGCGCGCAGCGGCTCGATAAGCTCCTCGACCGCTTCACCGCGCCCCGACTCGGCAACCGCCATGCCCGCGATGAAGGCACCGAGGGCAACAGAATAGCCAAAGAGATTTGCCACCAAGGCGAGGCCAAATGCTGCTGCGGTCGCGAGAACCACGACGACTTCCGACTCGTTGCGCTCGAGGGCATAACGAATCACTCGCGGCAAAACAAGCATGCCAACAATGAGCATGGAGGCCACAACCGCGACGAGTTGCGCGATCATGATACCGAGCGAGCGAAGCTCCAAGGTCTCTCCTGAAGCAAGCGCGGTGACCACTGACATGAGAACGATGGCCACCACATCTTGCACGACCAGGATTCCAAAAACGTGCGAGCGAATGTCGGCATCGACTGGACGAGTTCGCAGCACCGCACTAACCACCATGGTGCTCGAGATCGAGAGGGTGGCGCCCAGCGTTACTGCGCCCCCAGTTGACCAGCCGAGAACTGATCCCACGGTGAAGCCCGCCAAGAAGAGCGCCCCGATCTGGGCTGCCGCAGCTAGGCCAGATACCGGCAGAACGACCATAAGACGCCGAACGCGAAACTCTAGGCCGATCGCAAACATGACGAGTACGACACCAACTTCTGCCAGCTCAGACATTCGCTGTGGATCTGCAAATACCGGAATGGGAATATAGGGACCGACAATCAGCCCGGCGAAGAGATAGCCAAGAATGCTTGGCTGGCCAAATCGGCGCGCGAGCAGCCCGGTCACCGCTGCCACAACTGTGACAATTGCAAGATCGAGAATCAGGCCGTGCATTCGCTCACAGTAGCATCGAATTTTTGCCCGTCGCTAGCCCACCAATACGGCAATACCGCCGACGGGATTCCCCACCCACTCCCAAACGGTATTCAGGCGAGGGCGCTCCCGTCCAGAACGTTCAACGCTTCGCTGGGGCGCCTACCCTTTCGCCACGGATGACAATGCGTCCCCAAGCCAAGAAGAATTCTTACCCATGGCGACAAGATGTTTTCGACGTTGCTCGCGCAGCAGCAGGAGTAACACGGAAGTTCTGGTGTTGTTGATCGCGACGACGATCGCTCTGCCCGCCGGTCGCCGAACCTTCGCAGAAAGATGTTGATAGCGCTTTTGACGCTCGGGCGGGACTGATTCGCCGTAAGAAGAAGTATTATATCATTACGCAGTCGCCTCTTTACCTGAAGCAGTCTGGCAGCAGCTTTTTACTCTCCCAAGAGTATTTCGAACTCCTTAAGAGCCGACTCAAGGACGGTGGAATCGCTGACATTTACTGCAACGCCCAAGGAAACCCGACTCAGACTCTTCTCGTCCGCACTACAGTAAGTACCGTATTCCCCTACTACGAGAGTTTTGGTGACGGCTATTTCATTCTTGCATCGAATCGGCCAATTAAGATCTCATCAGAAAATTTCCGAGAGAAGCTTCGAGCTGACGATCCAATCACAGCCGACATTCAAACAATCGGCGTCGATTTCGTACTTGCAAACTTTGATAAACCAGCGCTCGACTGGAAATCATCTCCATATGTGATTACCGACGACCACCCTTTGGTCGAATATCCGCTGATCACACGGTGGCTAACTGACCTCGCCAACTAGGCAAAGATGCGTGCCTTGGGCCGATCGCGACTCCTCAGTAGTCGCAGCCCTCGATTGGAAGCCCGTCGCTCAGCTCCTTGTTGAGGATGAAGTCGATGTCATCACCCAAGATGTCGGCCCACTCTTCCACATCCGCTTCCACCAAGAACTGGTTCCAGATGCCCTTGATCAGGGTTCGAGACATGCGAAATGCCACAGGGTATTCCATGTTGGCTTGAAGCTGGTCAGCCAGCTCCAAGGTCATCGTATTCGAGAGCTCTTTGGCGTCGAGTAGTGAGAAGGCTGCGGCGTTATCAAAGACCACAAACGAGGTTCCGTCATCCAGTTGCATCACAAGCTTCAGCTCGTCGCTGATGCCGTTGTGATTGCGGCGAAGAATAAGCGCGAGTGCGGCGCGAGGAGATTCGAACGCCGAATCGTCGCTGCCAATACTGCCAAGGTATCCGAGGCCGACGTAGCGATCTTGCTCTTCGACATAGCGATCACCAAAGGCGAAGTCGCGGCCACAAACTGTTTCGTACTCCGTGAGTTCGACGCCGAGTTCTGTCGAATCAGCCCGGTCATCCGACGTATCGAAGTTTTGATCTACAGACTCGGTTGCACAGCCAATGGTCGAAAGCGCACCAAGGGACACGAGTACGAGGAGGCGATTGATGCTGGACATAGGACCTTAGTATTGGAGATTGCAGGGAAGCTCAACCGGAACAATAGAACGCTGTGCGACAGATTCGGCCCGTGTTCAGCCGCGATTTCGGGGTCGATCGGGTGCTCTATAAGCCCTCACTTCCAGCGCAAATCACAATGTGAAAATGAGACCGCGCTGGTACTGTGGACCCGATGCTGAACCTGCGTGCTTACGGTCTCTGTGCGATCCTCCTACTCGGCTGCGACACGCTCAGTGTCCCGGGAGGCGGCGATTCCGGGCCGGTTTTCGACGGCGGTAGCGACGATAGCGATGCAGCGATCGGCGGGCCTTTGTGCGGCAATGATGAGATGGATCCCGGCGAGGCTTGCGACGATGGCAACCTCGTCTCGGGCGACGGCTGCTCCAAGGTGTGTCTCGATGAGAACGCCGTCTGCGTTCCGGCCCAGCTGGGAACAATCTTCACGTTGGGAAGCCAAGCTGGCCGGATGGTCGCCGACGCTGGCCTTCTATATGTGGCCGGTGCGCCCTTTCTAAACAATCCCAGGATGCGCATCTTGGATGTCTCGGTCCCAGGGAGCACAGCCGAGCTCAGCGGGTATCAACACCCTCCAAAGGACTCGCCAAACTCTAGAACGTTGGGAATCGCCAAGCGCGACGATCGAATTTGGCTCGTCGGAACCGACCCCGGAATCGTCTCGATCGATGTTTCCGCTCCAACCGCTCCTGCGCTTGATTACCGTCGCCTAAATCCACGGTCCGATGGGCACCTTGTGCGCCTCGGTGACAATCACCTCCTCGTATCTCAGAGCGTCGCGGAGACTCCTGTGGTCTACGATATCTCGAGTGGCACGGCAGCCTTCACCACAACGCTCGGCAACTCGGGTGATGTCTACTACAACGTCGGCGCATCCGGGACCCTGGCCTTTGCCTCGACCTTCAACAACACCGTCGACATCTTTGGCGGAATCGACAACCCTGGCGTGTCGACGACTACGGTTGGGCGCTACACCCATCCCGACGCGTGGAACAGCAGCGCCGCTGTTCGCAAGATTGAGTCGGATGGCGACCTAATGGCATTTGCCGTGCGAGGTGGAGCTGCCGGGGGCATTCACCTTGTCGACGTCGGCAATCCTTCGGGGCCTGTGCTGCGAGCAACCATTGCCGAGGAGCCCGACGACATGATGTTGCAAGGCAGTTTTCTTTTCGTACCAAGCAAAGATGGCTTGCGTGTCTACGACGTTAGCAACCCTGCCGATCCAATTGTTGCGGGCAGCATTGTCGAATTTGATTTCAACTCGGTGAGCGTTGCGATTGATGGCGCCCTCGCCTACATGGCCGGCGAAGACAAGCTCATGACGATCGAAGGGCTACCAGGACTCTGTCAGCCAATCTGCGGAAACAACCAACGCGAATATCCAGAAGCGTGCGACGACGGCAATCGCGACGATGGTGATGCGTGCAACGCCGACTGCTCGGGCGATTAGAACGACTTCACGGGTTGGCGTGAAGCCGACGCAAGAGCCACTGGCCCGCAGGCCCTGGCGGAGCACTGGTGCGCACGATCGACGAGAGCTGCACGAGTAATGGTTTGGGGCCCCACTCTTCGAGGTGCAGCTGCACAAGTTCCCCACTCTCGATGTGCTCGCGAACCATCTCGGTTGGAAGATTTCCCCAGCCAAGCCCCGCGCGAATTAGTGCAAGCTTGGTGTGGGCATCGGCCACACGCCATGAGTGCGCCGAGAGCACACTGTGATCGGCTTTTTGCGCTTGCCGATGGGTACTAATCACAACCTGGACTTCGTCCCGCACAGCACTTGTTGGAATTGGCGCGCTGCACAGCGCCAAACTGTGGTCTGCACTTGCAACGGCAATGAGGGCAACCTGGGCGAGAAAGCGACGCGTAAGTTCGGGGGCGTCGATTCCCACCGGCCCGGCGATGCCCAAGTGGCAGCTGCCATCGACAACGGCTTCGGGCACCTGTTCGAGCTTCTTTGTGTGAATGCGCAGAACCACCGTCGGAAATTCGGTCTGAAAGCCTCGGCACATCTGCACAAGGATGTGTGCCGGGACAATCGCGTCCACCACAACCGAGACCTCGGCTTCAAGCCCTTCAGCGATGCTGGAAGCGCGGTCTCGAAGCGAGCTCACCTGGGCAAAGACGCGCTGTGCATCAACGAGAAGTAGCCGGCCCACGGCCGTCAACTGAGGCCGCCGACCCGTGCGCTCGAAGAGGGCAACCCCAAGATTGCTCTCAAGATTGGCAACGCCCTGGCTTACGGCGGATTGCACCCGATCGAGCCTGCGGCCGGCAGCAGAGAAGCTGCCCTCCTCCACCACAGTAAGAAAAAGTCGAAGCTGGTCGAGAGTAAGAGTTTCAAACACGAAGTGCCGCCTGGGTGAGCTATCTGCAAAAGAGATACATCCTATCATTCTTTCACCGGTTTACATGATGCCCGAGCATTCCTAGTTTGGTGCCTTCGCGGGATGGTCCCGTACCTACCAAGCAAAGAATCAACGATGAAACGCACACTTGCACTCTCACTCACCCTTCTTGCGGCACTCTCCGCTTGCGACAAAGCCGATAAAGAGGCGCCAGCCACGGAGGCTCCCAAGCAGGAAACTCCAACCAAGCAAGCGCCGGCTCCAGCAACCGAGGTCAAGCCCGCAACCCAGACCGCTGCAAATCCTGGGGCATCTCTTGCCGACGCCGCCGGAACGTTCGCCATCGACTCCGACCACACCCAGATCATCTTTAAGGTTAAGCACCTCTCGACATCGTTTCAGTACGGGCAGTTTACGCGCGTCGAAGGCTCACTCTCGATTGACCCAGCCAACCTTGCTGCTAGCAAGGTGAACTTAACCATCCCAACTGCCTCAGTGTTCACGGGAAACAAGAAGCGTGACGATCACCTTCGCAGCCCCGACCTGTTTGACGCGAAGCAGTTTCCCACCGTCACGTTCAAGAGCACCGATGTGAAGGCGACGGGAGCGAACCTCTACGCCGTAACCGGCGACCTCTCTATGCACGGCGTTACCAAGCCGGTAACCATCTCATTGGAGAACGTCGGCGCAGCTGCCGATCCGGAGATGATGGGCGGTAAGTTTCGCATCGGCTTCAATGGCGAAGTCACCATCAACCGCGCTGACTTCGGCATGACCTACATGCAGGGCGCAGGACTTGGCGATGACGTGAAACTCCTGCTCGCTATCGAAGCGCTCCGCGAGTAACCGAAACTAGGAATAACTCGGAGGCACGAGACGATGCTAACTTCTGACATGATTCTAGCAATGCTCTTGTGGCCGGCACTTGTGTCGGCCGCGGTGCTCTCCCTGTTGTGGATTCCCCGCATGCGGAGTCCTGACCGAGCACAAGTGATTGCCGCTTTGGCCGTGGCTTCGGGCTTCGCTGTTGGCTTTTGGGTCGTCGCTGGGCGACCGAGCTTTCCGCCACCGGTGGATGCGAAAGAGCAGCTGCCTTGGATAGCCCTTGCAGCACTCATTGCCGCTGTGCTGATAGGCCTTGTGCGAAAACGCCAGATCGCCATTGCCCTACTCTGCGTGGCTCTCGGGGCGCTTAGCATGCGTTTGCTTATGCGCGCTCCCATTCAGTTTCAATGGTCGGCAACGGAAAGCATCGCTCGAGTCGCGGTGCTTGCTGCCGGCATGGCCGCAACGGTTGGCGCGGGACTGCTGTTTCAAGCGCGTGCGCCGGCCAAATTGTCAGCACTTGCGATTGCCGCACTTGCGGGGCTCTCTGCGCCCATCATGCTCTTCTCTGATTCACTCTTACTCGCGCAGCTAAACGCCACTCTCGGTATCGCCGCAGGGGTTTTACTCGTAGCTGTTTTGTTGGTGCGCTTTCCAATTCCTCTGGCCGCGGCAGCTGTGGTCTCGGTCGCCCTATCGTGGTCATTCTGGGTCGTAGCACTGCTTTTTGCGAGCATGCCGATCTTGAGTTTCGCACTGCTCGTCCTGGCTCTACCTCTCGCACTACTACTAGGGCTCGTCATTCCAAACCGCTATGCGCGCACTCAACTCGTCGCGCCCACCGGGCTGGTGCTTTCGCTTGTCGTCGCAGCGTTGGCGGTCGGCGGGCTTCGCTACGCCCGAAGTGCCGAGCCAGCCCCGACAAGTGACGAGACCGATTATGGCTATGGCTACGATTACGAGAGCCAGTAGCTAGCCTGAGTTGCGTAGTTTCGCAGCCGATCAACGAGCGGAATGGCGTCGCAGGCGAATTCCAGCGAGCAAGACGATAAGGCCCCCGCCCAAGGCTCCTGTGCCACGGCCAGAGCTGTTGCAACCGCCAGGCTCAGAGACGTCCGTTGCAATGTCGTGTTCGAGTTCGGTTGGACCATTGAGCCCGCAAAGTGCCCCAAATGCTCTCCTGATGGCCGATATAGATGTGGGGGAATTGGGTGCATTCCCTAAACGTACGTAAAAAAATCCATGACTCGTACACTCAGCGTACTACTGAGGGACCGCGAAAATTACTCTCACAAGACTACATAGCAATTCTCAAGCATTGCCCAAAAACCGGCAGTGAGAACAATTCTCAGTGCATTTGGGGGCTCAAGTTCTCACGAAAGTGGTCGCGCTCTCCAAATATGTGCTCGCGAATTTGGCAACTTCGCGAGTGTCTAAGCCGTTTGGGGCGCTTGGCTGCAAGCGACACAACGGAGTTTCAACGAGCCCTTTGAAGCCTCGGGCGCTTTGGTCGGATTTCTTGTCGGTACCGCAGTCCTCGTATGCTTGCGGACGTCGTTCAACTGATGCTAATGCTACAAAGGTGCCCTACCGATAGGGCTAGCATAGTCATCGAGTACTTTGGGCAAAGTCGCAGTGAACGATCAAGACAAAAGCAAGGAAGAGCTAATTGCGGAGCTTGAGCGCTATCGCGCGTCAAGCTTCGAGCAACGTCTTGCCGAGAGCGAGAAGCTTCTTCGCCTTACGGGTGACCTATCGAAGATTGGAAGTTGGCGAGTTGATGTTATTGGCAACACACTCCACTGGAGCGATGAGGTCTATCGAATTCACGGCAGAAATCGCGAAGCCTATACGCCCGATATCGCCTCCGCTATTGAGCACTACCACCCCGAAGATCGCGACTATGTCTCGACCTGTGTGAGCCAAGCCATAGAGCAAAGGAAAGACTTTGGTTTCGAACGGCGAATCGTTCGCGCCGATGGCGAGGTTCGATTGGTGATTTCCCGAGGACGCCCCGAGTTTGGTGCAGACGGCGTGCGCTCAATCATTGGCATATTTCACGACATCACCGAGGAACGCGCGCGCGAGGCCGAGCGCTTTCGCGATCTCGAGAGCCTTCGGGCCCACCTGGAAAACACCCCACTTGCTGTTATCGAGTGGGATGTCGATTTTAACGTTACCGCTTGGAACGCGCGCTCAGAAGAAATCTTTGGATACTCAAAAGAGGAGGCTTTGGGGAAGCATGCAACCGAACTCATCATGCCTCCTGAGCTTAAAGATTGGGTTACAACATACTTCCAAGAAATCTTAAGCAGCGGTGGTACGTCGGCGCGCGTCAATGAGAATCGAGTGAAGAGCGGCGGCTCAATCACCTGCGAGTGGTACAATACGCCCCTCTTCGACGCGAACGGCACACCGATGGGGCTTGCCTCGATTGCTCAGGATATTACCGAGCGCAAGGCCCTTGAGGCCCAGCTCGTGCAATCGCAGAAGATGGAAGCGATTGGAACTCTCGCCGGCGGCGTCGCGCACGATATGAATAACGTGCTTGCCGTCGTGCTTGGGCTTTGCTCCATCATGCAACGCGAACTCGACTCTGAAAGTCGCCATCGCAAAGACATTGACAATGTTCTCGCTGCCGCCCAACGAGGACGAGAAATGGTCAATAACCTGCTCGGCTTTGCACGCAAAGGTGCCTACTCGCGAACACGGTGGTCACCGAAGCTTATTGTCGATCCCATTGTCGAGTTGCTTAGTAAGACAATTCCCAAGGAAATATCGACTTCGTCCAACATCGCCATCAATGTACAAGACATCGTCGGCGATTCAAATCAGATCACGTCAGCACTGATGAACCTGTGCATCAATTCATCCCACGCGATAGAGGGGCGTGGGCACATTTCAGTGTCGGCCTCGAATCTTCTAGTTCGCGCGGGGGATTACGACCAGCATCCGCAATTGCGCCCGGGCGAGTACGTTGCGCTATGCGTCACTGATGATGGCAAAGGCATGAACGAAGCCACGCGCAAGCGTTCCATCGAACCCTTCTTTACAACGAAGGACATCGGCAAAGGAACCGGCCTGGGCCTATCGATGGTCTACGGTGCAGCCGAGCACCACGGCGGTGCACTCCTGCTTGAGAGCGAGATTGGCAAGGGAACCACAGCCTCACTGCTCTTGCCGGTGGCCGCAGTGCCAATGGCCGTAGAAGCCAAGTTCTCGAAACCCACAAAGCGGCGCGTTGGTACAATTCTTATGATCGACGACGAGGCCATGCTACTCGAGAGTGTCGATCGCATGCTCGAGGGCAACGGGTACACCGTGCTTTTGGCCGAAAACTGCGCCATTGGGCTTGAAGTCTTTCGCCTGCGTCACGAGGCAATTGACGCTGTCATGTTAGATCTTTCGATGCCCGAGATGGGTGGTGCAGACTGCTTCGAACTGCTTCAAAAAATTGACGCCTCGGTACCGGTATTGATCTGCACAGGCCACGGTGACGAGCTTCGTGCGAAAGCCATGATCGACGCTGGCGCAGCCGGTGTGCTTCGGAAGCCCTTTGCCGTGCAAGAGCTTGAGGACAAGCTCAGCGAAGCCATGAGTCGTTAGCCGAGTCGTTAGCCGCGACCGGGTTCGAAGCCACCCTAAGCTCAAACAGCGCCAGAACGACCACCACCGCAATCTCGCCTGCGAAGTAGCTCGTCCCCAAGAGGCTCAAGTCGTCTTGCCTAGTAATCACGAGGCCGACTGTCAGGCAGCAGTACAGTAGATTGGCGCTGGCGATACCGCGCAGCCATGGGCGCCAATTCGCCGGCTCAATCACCCAACACAAAATCGAATAGAGGGAGAAGCCAGCAGCAATCGCAGCCAGCGCGTAGAGAACGCTCGCTGGCATGCCAAAGATGCTCTCGAAGCGCACCATCATGATACCCAGCAACAGGGTGGATACGAGCGCGCCCAAACCGTCGACTAAGAAGACCTGATGGGGGCGCATCGCGGCGAGCCGAGCCTGCACTGACATGTTGATAGCGTACCTCGGATTGCTGAGCCGAAATATCTGCGGGGAGCCTGCTGGCGATCGCGCCCTAAGGCTGAGTTGGCATTGTGAGTTTAAAGGCGCCGATTCCCCGCGGCCCGTCGTAAGGGACGCCGTTGAAGGGTGGCGCCGATCTAGGATCATCTACAAGCTGGCCAAAGCTGCCGGCCAAGTAAAAGAGGTAGACCTCGCCGCCAATCACATCGACGCCAGCAATGCGTGGTTCTCCATTCGGAAGATCACTGAGAAGTGGTGTGTCGTCCCAATCTCCCGTGCCGTGAAGTGCCGCGCCGAGTTCGATGTTGACCGCTGCAGACGTATCGAAGGTGTCAAACGCTGATCCAGGCAAGAGCTGCCAGCGCTCGGCCTCGCTACTAAATGCGACCATGTAGAACTGCTCGTTGTACTCGAAGACCTGTGCCCGTGAGTAGCCTTCGAGAATGGGATCGGTTGGCAACAGGAAGTTGACCATATCCGATGTGCGCGTGATGGCGATGTAGGGCGTCTCATCGGCCGGCGAATCGAGCTGCGTCTGATAAATCAGAACCTCCCCATCTTTGAAGTGAAGGTCCGCATGACTGGTTGTGCTGCCGCGCCACGTGCCGTCGAAATCGTTAATATCGATTACGGCCTTATTATCAACCAAGAAGGACGTTCCTAAGAGATTCTTGGGAGCATCAACTTGCATTCCGACCCAATAGAATCCGGTTAGCGGAACGTCTGGATACTCGACACTGGAGAAGTATTTTTTGGAGAGCCCCAAAAACCCCGTTGTGACAGGGATTAGGTGGGTCGTCTGATGATTTCGAAGCTGCATGCCATTGGAATCGGTCGCGTTTCGCAACAGCAGAGCCTGGTCCCCCTCCGCTTTCGCTCCATCGAGCCATACGGCTTCCGCATCGCCAGGAGTCCAGTGAATGATGGCGTAGTGCCAACCGCCTGTCCCTGCGTCACTCGATTTGGAGGGAACAACGAAGTAGGCTTTTTCGTTGTGAACAAAGCTCGACGCGCGCTGGGATCCGACCGTGGAAATTAAGTAGTAGCTATCGTCTATGGGGTTATCGGAAGCACGAAAGAGTGGTTGCTCTGGAGTGACTTCCTCTAGTGGAACGGATGGTCCGGTTGGGCGCGCATCAAAGACGACGTTTGCATCGTCTGCGACATCGTCGCCTGCATCGTCTTCGGCTAGAGCGTCAAAGCCTAGCCGGCCGCACCCTGTCGTGGCCGAGCAAAGCACGATCCCGGCGACGGCGAGAAAATTTGCCGACCTCGCAAGACGCGGCCGCTCTTGAAGGTGTTTCAGAGGGCGAGCAATTCGGAGTCGACGTACCACTTACGAACTAGATCAAATATCGCCAGTGGGCGCCATCGCTAATCTCACAGAACTTGAAAGAGGCTTTGGTACTCGGTCGTTGTACCGAGGTTTTCGCTCGAGAGTCGCTCACATTCACCTACCGCCTTACCCTGGAGCGCACACGGAGACCGCAGGTGTTGCCTCATTTACGAATACAAGACTGAACCCGAGAGACTGCGATCTCCTCTCGACGTGATGCATGCAGCCCCGTCGAAGCCGCCAAGGCTACGGAACCTGAGGTTGCGCAAACGCGGTAAGAGCTGCGATGTAAACATCCCAGGCCTCGATCTGCGGAATATGGCCGACGCCTTCGATCTCTAGGAGGTTGCTGTTTGGAAACGCCTGGTCGGCCGCTTTGCCCAGGCGTTCGTAGCGCCCCATCTCCGCGGCAATCTCTGGCGCCACAAGGTTCTTTCCGAGAGCCGTTCTATCGCGCGTGCCAATGATAAGAAGAGTGGGCGCTTTGACTTGGGAAAACTCGTAGACGACTGGCTGTGTAAAGATCATGTCGTACGTTAGAGCCGAGACCTTCGCCAACGTCTCACGGTCAGGGCTCGTCGTCCAGCCAACCTGGATATCCGCAATGGCGTCGTAGGATGGCTCCCACTTGCCATCGAAGTAGCTCTTCTGCATATACGCGCGCACGCCGGCTGGTGTCTTTGCAAGTTCGGCTGCCTCCCAACTGTCGATACCAGGGTACGGCACCACCTGCTGCCAGTCTTCGAGGCCGATGGGATTTACCAGCGCGAGCTTTGATGTGCGCTGCGGGTACATCTGCGCAAAGCGTGTTGCGAGCATGCCTCCCATCGAGTGGCCGACAACAACAACCGAATCGACGCCGAGATGGTCAAGCAGCCCGGCTGTGTTGTGCGCCAGTTGCTGGAAGCTAAACTGATACGTCGTGGGTTTTGATGACTTGCCAAAGCCAATCTGATCCGGCGCAATCACTCGGTGTCCCGCATCGCGAAGGCTTGCAATCGTGCGCTCCCAATACGCTCCGCTAAAATTCTTGCCGTGCAGCAGCAAGATTGCAGGCTTGCTCGTGGGCTCGCTCGGCGCAACGTCCATGTAAGCCATTTCCAGAGCTTGGCTCTGGCTTGTAAAGCCGTGCACTGCGACATCGAATGGGTACGGGTAAAGCGAAAGCCTAGCGTCGAACTTTGAGGGTTCTGCACCGGGCTCAGTCGCCTGGCTGCAATCGGCTGCGGTGGTTAGGGCGGCGGATTTGGGGCCTTTCGCCCCTGCCCCAGCCCCCGACCCTGAGCAAGAGGCTACGAGAGCTGCGGAGACGATGACGAGGTACAACTTAGACATGGCCATGTATGTAGCACACCCATCCCAGGCACGCAGTCGCTAAGAACTACACTTAGCCGACAGCGAGGCGCCTCACGCGCTAGAGCCGCTTCCAAACCGATGCAAACCACGGCTGCTCGTGCCTGGGTTTGCCTTCGGGCCGATAGAAATGCTCAAGTTCTTGAAAGCCGGCCGCGGCCATAAAGCTCCGATAGGTCGCAACATCGAGGTAGCAGCCGTAGCGCTCCCCCGACCAACCTTCGTGGTTTTCGCCGCGCGGATTGGAGGAGAAAAGAATACCGCCAGGCTTGAGAGCGTCTCTCAGCACCGCCAAGACTCTTGGCAATTCCTGGCTGGGACAGTGAAAGAGAGAGGCGTTGGCAAAGACGCCGTCAAATCGCTGAGATGGCAAATCAAGAGTTAGAAAGTCTTGGTGCAGCACTTCACAGCCCGAGTTTCGCCGCGCCATCTGCACAAACTGCTCGGCGCCATCAAGCCCAATGGCCTCGTGCCCCAACTCTCGAAAGGTGATGAGATCGCGGCCTGGCCCGCAGCCAAGGTCCAAGATCACCTGCCCCGCTGCCTTGGGTAAATGGCGAAGCAAGGCCTCGGTATTTTGACGAACGTCGTGGTCACGTGTGCCCTGCCAAAAGGCCTCCGCACGGTCGTTGTAGTGCCCTAGCGTTCGCTCGCTCGTCGCACTAAGAACCTTCGGAGAAAGCTCGGCAATCGCCGTTGGTGCATCGGACATATCAGCGCTATTCCTTGGGCTGGAAACACGAAACCACACGCTCAAGTTCGTCGAGTTCGAATGGTTTCTGAATAATGCGATGGGTCGTGTTTTCGAGGAACATGGTTTCGTGGCGCCCAATCGCGCCGCCGGTCACAAAGACGATGCGGTCGACAAGACGAGGGAAGCGCTCGGTAACCTGCTCTAAGAATTGTTCGCCCGTCATCATCGGCATCATCACGTCACAGAGAATGAGGTCGAACTCTTCGCCGCGGCCAATTCGCTCAAGTGCATTTGCACCATCGCTTGACAAAAACACCGTGTGCGAACTTAAGAGGCGCCCAACAGCGACGCGAACGCTGTCCTGGTCGTCGATGAAGAGGATGCGCAACTTGGCGGCGCTCTTTGGCACACTCGTGAGCTTGAAGGTTGAAGCGGGCGGTGGCGGCGCGACTGGAATGTCGAGGACGATGATCGTGCCGATGCCCTCTTCACTGCGGATGTCGAAGTGACCGCCGACCGCGGTGACGAGATGATGGGTGATTGACAGGCCGAGCCCAGTACCTCGGCCAACGTCTTTGGTTGTGAAGAACGGTTCGAGAACGTGTCGAATGACGCTTGCGGGCATGCCAGCTCCGGTATCAGAAATCGTGACCTGAACGCTATCGGGCTCCGCCTGTGTGACCTCGATTCGAACCACGTTATTTTCCATGTCCCCGGCCCGGATTGCATCTGCCGCATTGCTAAGCAAATTGACAAAAATCTGCCCGAGCTTGGTCTTGTCGATGACCACGAGTGGCACGGCAACCTGTTCAATCTCGATCCGAGCGCGATGGCGAAGGAGATGACTTGTCGAATGGGCGGCCCAGGCGATTGCGCTCGCGACGTCTCCTGGCTCGGTTGCCTTTGGTCGTGAGAAGCTCCCCAAAGCCCTGACGATGTCGCGAATCCGATTAGCGGCCTCAAGCGTGTCGGAACACGCCTGCTCCATATCTGCGATGTCAGCAAGCTGCGTACTCAGTGTGCCGCCAACTTCGGATATCGTCGTGTGAAGCGCGCGCAGGCGGTAGACGAGCAAGCTTGTATTGCCGCTCACGACCGTTAGTGGATTGTTGACCTCGTGGGCCACACCCGCCGCCATGGTGCCTAGGGAGGCAAGGCGTTCGGCAAGTTCGAGGCGCTTTTGCACTTTGTGGTCAGCGGTCATGTCGTGCAGCACCATTACCGCACCAAGAACTTCGCCCCGATCGATGACGGGCGCTGAGCTTCGCTCGATAAATACCGAAGCGCCGGTACTGTGGTTTTCGAGGCGACCGGCGGAGGATTGCATAGCCGTGCCGCGCAGAAGCGTCTGGCACTCGTCGTCGTAGTCGACAATCTCGCCATCCTCGTCGAGGAGCCGCAGAACGTCGCGCAGCTCCTGTCCAAGAGCGACTTTCTCCGCGAGCCCGCACATCGTCTCGGCTCCTTTGTTCATGAACGTCACGCGGCATTCGGCATCGATAGCGACGACAGCGTCGGCGATGGATTGCAAAAGTGTCGAGTGCCATTGTTCTCGCTGGCGACTCTCGCGTTCAAGTCGGAACTTTACCAACCCCACAGCAATGGCACTTTGGATATCCGAGGAGCGTACCGGCTTGAGTAAGTAGCCATAGGGAGAAGTCTGAGCGGCGCGAGCCAAGGTGGCTGTGTCGGCATGGGCGGTGAGAAAGATGACGGGCACATCCAAGAACTTCCGCAACAGGACAGCGGTTTCCACACCGTCTACCGGGCCCTTGATGCGAATGTCCATGAGCACGATGGTGGGCCGCACTCGCTGCGCCAACTCTAGGGCCTTGTCACATGACGAGGCGATGCCCGCCGATCGATATCCCAAGTCGCGAATCGTGTGCTCGATATCTTTTGCGACGATTCTCTCGTCCTCGACAATGAGGACCGATACATCTTCTTGGACTTCTTCTACCTCGGCAACCATCATTCATTCGATCCTAGACCATCGAGGGTGTCGACGGCTTTAAAAACTATGGAGAAGCGTGTCCCGCCGTCCGTACTGATGGTTAGCTCACCTTCAAGCTGCTCCACAAGAGTTTCGACAAGCATCATGCCCATGGACTGCTCCGAGCCGTCCGAGTCCACCTTGGCCAACCCAACGCCGGTATCGCGTACGATGAGCCGAATTTGCCCCACACCGTGAGGGGCGAGTTTTACTGCAATTACGCCTTCGCGCCCGTCGGGAAATGCGTGCTTGATCGCATTGGTAACGAGCTCGTTAATAATGAGCCCAACGGTAATTGCCGTGTCTACTGGCAGATCGATGCGTTCGACTTCCATGTTTGCCTGAATGCGTCCACCTACACCTGTTGCGCGAAAGATTGCTGTCACAAACGACTCCGCATAATCCGAGAACGGCACCTTGGCGTAGTCGTCCGACTGATAGAGCCGCTCGTGGACGACGGCGATCGCTTCAATGCGCCCTCGACAATCCTGCAGAGCTTCGAGAGCCGGTCCCTTTTCAACTTGTCGGATTTGCAAGTTCATCAAACTGGAGATGATCTGCAGATTGTTTTTGACGCGGTGATGCACTTCTTGCAGCAACACTTCACGCTCGCGAACGGTTGCCTGAAGTGCCTTGGTGCGCTCGTCAACGCGCTTCTCAAGCTCGCGATTGGCCACCTGGATACTAGCGATTGCAATTCGACTCTCTTCTTCGCGTTTGCGGGCCGAGATATCCGCCACTGAGCACAAGATGTGCGTTCCTTTGGCGGTATCGACAGGGTTGAGCCCGATCTCAACCGGAAACTCACTGCCGTCTTTATGTCGTGCGTAAAGCTCTCGCCCCACGCCCATGCGGCGCGTCTCGGGATGCTCGTTGTAGGCATTGCGCAAGGGGGGATGCGCCTCGCGAAAGCGCTCAGGAAGCAGCATTTCGACTTGGCAACCTATGAGCTCGGCTCGGCTGTAGCCAAAGATCTCCATGATTGTAGAATTCACCAGGGCAATGCGCCCATCCCCATCGATAAGCATCATGCCGCTTGCCGAAGCTTCTAGCGCCAATGTCATGCGCTCGAGTGACCGCTTCTCGTGCGTTACATCGTGAAAAACGGCCACAGCGCCCTCAATTGCGCCGTCGGCATTCTTCATCGGCGCCATGCTCACCGACACCGGCAAGGTTGAGCCGCTCCTCTGGGTGAGTGTGCCCGAGGTTTGAACAAGCAACTCCCCAAACTCCGCAGGGTCCATGAGCGTTCTTTCGGAACCATGCGCTCCATCCAGAACAATTCTTAGAACCTCGGTGTAGGGCTTGCCGATGGCGTTCTCGCGCGTCCAATCCGTCAGCCGCTCGGCACTGGCATTCATTTTCGTAATCGCGCCAGATTGGTCCAGCGAAACGACCGCGTCAACAATGCTCTCAAGGGTGACCGCGAGGCTTCGTTCGCTCTCTCGCTTGGCCTCGTGGGCCTGAAGAATCGAATAGCCAAGCCACAGTCTCTTGCCCGCTTCCTCGGCAACCTTCGCAAGGCGCGGAGATACCTGGGAGTCGCGGCCTGGCTTGATGACCAGGAGCGCGGCCGCGGAATCACGTTCCCTAAGCCCAATGCGAAGCTCTAACAGCTCACGTGTGGCGCTCTCCTCCTTTGGTTCAGACTCAGACTCGACTGCTCCAAAACTGCACAGCGACAGTCCCAGCCGCAGCCGCATCATATCGGCCCCAGTGGCCAATAGTTCCTCGGAGCTTTCCGACGCCTGCATCAGTTCACCTAGATCGGCTAGTAGCCGCTCATCTTGACGTTTAGCCTCAAGTTCGTCGACGCGCATGCCTTGAATACGCGCGTTCCAAATCGCGATGGAGGCAATGAGGAAGGTGGTGGTAGTAGCCATAAAGGCGATGCCAAGCTCCACACCGTAGTAACCAGCGCGTTGCCCTTCCATGCGAACCCAACCCAGAACGACTGGGGCGATCGCCACGATCGGCAGTAGCCGTCGGATTGAAGTACCTGCGGAATTTTCTTGTAACAACACCGCCATGACGCCGTGGTAGGGCCGGCTTGCGACAATGCCAGGTCCAAGCAAGACCACCGCAAGCGTCGTGTTTAGCGACATTGAGCCGAAGCCAACGCTGCCAACCAGCGCATCATCGGCCAGGATGTAGCCGATAAGAGCCGCGTAGCTCACCACCAAAGCCAGTAAAATGGTCACACTTTGTACACGTGCACGCCAACCGCGAACATGGAAGTCGGCGATTGCCAACGCACAGCCCGCAGCCCCAAATGCCACTGCCGTACTCGCCGACATACGGCCGCCACCAGCGCTGCCAAAGATCGGCGAAAGCAACGCATCGAGCCCCAGATCGACGCTTGCAAGATCTTGTAAGAGTGTTGCTAGAGCTATCGCGCTCACAACGAGACCGGTCGCCGCCGCCATCCGAACATGAGAAGTCTTCTCACTCGTGCGCAGCCAGAGGCTTATCCCTGCACCACACATCAGCAGGGCCGTATTTAGCTTGGTTGTCGAATCTCCAAAGACACCAACGAGAAGTTTTGAACCGGTCGCCCAGCCAACAAAGGCGAAGACGCCCAAGAAGATGACGATCATCGCGGCAAGCTGCGCCAGCCGCCGTGAACCTCGCTGGATCTCAGTCAAAAGCCCTGCCCTTCATAGTACGCGATAAGTATATCCTGACGGATTGCCGTGCCGCGCCTGCGCTTAGGAGAATTCTTAGAAAGCGACTCCGACCGTGGATTTGTCGCGATTAAATAGAATCGCCTGCGACGGCGGATCGAAACGGTAGTCGCAGAAGCAAAGCGGTGGCTCAAGATGAAAAAGGCTAGACCGGCTCGCAAGCGCTAGCGACGGCCCTCAGCGCCCGTGACGTGGTACTCGACCTTCATGGTGGCTTCATCAAATCCGTACATCTTGTCGAGAAAGCGCGCGTCGGCGCCGGGCTCTAGTGTCTCCGCCTTTACATAGGAATGCTTCAAGCCGACGAGTTTGTCGTCCGCATCGAAGAGCATCGCGTGTACCTGAACAAATTTTGCCGGTTTGGCGCCATCGTTCCGAACCTTGCCAGCGATGTTCAGGGTTCCCGATGTTGTACTGGAGTTATCCTCCGAGACTGCCAATCCTTTTGCGGATGTCAGCCCAAACTGCCGCTTGGGAATCGTCTCAAACTCAATCGACGAGTACGCAGGAGGCTTGGTGACGATGATTGCGATTGGACTCTTCTCTCCTGGATTCGTCGGATAGGCAGCATAGGCGTGTTCACTTCTAAGTTCGCGACCCTCCGCGTCTTTCAGCACAACCAAGACTTCCGACTTGCCGATGGGAATTGAACTTGTGTTGGTGACAAAGCCGTAGACCCACAGAGTTTCGATCTGATTCACCGCTGCAGAGTGGTGCTCGTAGGTTGCGCTGATCGGAGCGGGAGGCGCTGCTTTGCTTGGCATCTCCGCTAGCGTTTTACTCGCGACGTCGCGCCCTTTTGGGAACGTTCCACCGGTCTCTGCGACAAGTGCGGAATAGAAAAGGGAATCGGTGCGCAGGTCTTTATCTGCCACAATTAGGGACGTACGAGTTTTTCTGTCGACGACAATGGCGCGCCGATCTTGGGGAGGGCCGCGATAGGCGATTACGTACGCAACGTTCTTTGCACGATCATAGCGCCTCTCTTGCCAGCTTGTGCTTCCAGCATGCATGCGGGGCGCACGACTTTGCCCTTCCAAGTAAAACCACGCGAGCCCGTCGACTCCGTACGGATCGAGCCGACTCGTGTGCGGATCGGCCATTCGCTCACACGAGACCATAAGAACATTACCAAGATCGGGCCGTGCGAACTTTGGGCTTGGGCTAAGTGGGCCTTGCAAGCCAGCCGGGACGGCTTCGGTGCACGCAGCAGTCGCAAGGTCGGTTAGTTCTGCCACCACGGCCTTGTTTTGATGCACAAGCCCCACTCCGGTTTGGCCTAAGAAGAAGTAGCCTCCAACCACACCAACAATGGTTGCTAGCACCATGGAAGCTCGGGGAATGAGCGCCCGCGATGCCGCGCCAAGGTCCTTGACTTTAAGGCTTGCAAAAAAGCCAAAGCCAATGGCTGCTGCGATGGCGCCGGGCACAAGGTAGTAGAAGGACGACTCGGAAAGTGACGAGAGATACGTCACCTCACCGTTGTAGTAACTTGGAATTGGGCGAAGAAAGGGCTTGAGCACGCCTGCTAGGCCGACCAGGGCCAAGCCGAGAGCTGCGGGCATGCGAAATGCCATCAGGCCTATCAACACAAAGAGGGCTGCAACCACCATCGCCGGCGTTCCCTCATAGGGCGACCACAGAAAATCGCGATACGCAAAGAAGCCCGCAAAGCCCAGGATGGGCCCAATGACGAAGGGCGCAGCAATCGCGCCGACGCGTCGCTCCGCGCGAAGTTCGGCACTGGCTTCGGCCTTTGGGCAAACGACTCGGTGGTCGCTACCGCAGTAGCGACAGCGCAAAAGCTCGTCGCGCGCATCTTTTAGCGCGAGTGGCGCACCACAAGTCGAACATTTATAACTCTTCGTACGAACATCACCCACACATGCATTCTACACCGTGAGGCGGATGCTCGTTGCCTGGGTAGCCCCTCGGTTTGTGGCTTGCCGCCAACAGCCAACAAAGTTGAACGCACACCTCAGAGCCATGGCATGCATTTCGGGCAACTCTTGTGCAGCTACGACCGAGCAATCGTGATACGTATAATTTGTGATTCGCGGTAGGCAAGAGGGATGCACAGGGCCTCGATTTGGGGTTCCGCTGCTCGCTTTCGTCCTCGCCCTAGTCGCGTTGGTTGCCATCCCACTTCAGACACGCGCCGAAGTTGGTACGCAAGAGCTGGATGTGGCACAGCCGGCCGTCTGGCCCGCAAACCTCGACACGTCTGGGTCAAACCTCGGTGTGGAGGGCGACGTCGGTTTCCAAGTTGCCGCCGCCGAGGCCGAGCATTCTCAGTCAAGCCCGCCCAGTACGGTCGCGAGCCTCGCGGTTCGTAGTCTTCGCCTTCAAGGCCAGCTGGTCGCCGCTGGCAGCATTCACACGCCCCCAATTCTTACCGAGCGCAATCCGCTCCGCATGGCGCCAAAGACCTCTCCGCCAGCTGTCCTCCGCTAATCCTACCGTCTCGATTTTTTATTGACGCGGCTCTCCGAACTCGATGAAGCGAGTGCTGAGGAGAGTTGCCGGATTTGCGCGTGCATGTGTACGCGCAGGAGAACACAGCTATGGCTTTACAAGAGCATACCCCCGAAGAGGGGCACCCCCTTACGACACCCTCGACCACCGAACCCGCCAAAGAAGGCATCGACTGGAACGGCCCTACGGGCTTCTGGATTGCGCTAACGGCGTTGCTTGCGACCTTCATCGCAGTGGGCATCGCCTTCGGCTAGAAGGCACGTCGCATGCGGCATCGCCGAACCTCGAAAACGGCTTGGCGGTGCCGTTGCCAATTACTCTACATCCACATGCGGGCGACCAGAGCAAAGGTCCCTGGCCCGGGTGTGCCGCCCTGATTGCCGCCACCAACTACAATGCGGAACGGGGAGTAGACCGCCAGCGAGAGCGGCTCCCCCGAATTTCCAATGGTAAGCGATTGGGTACCATCGCCAGCCGTGCCAAAGAGTGTGTCGAGTTCGCCTGCTGCCGTGAACCTCGTAAGAAGGCCCGTGCCACTCACGTCCGCCAAGAGCACGATTCGACCATCGGGTAGCACCGCCATGTCGCGGCTCACCGTAGTGCCAGTAACGCTGGTCTCCGCTAGCCCCAAGACTCCAAATGACTCGTCGGGCTGCCCCGTTGCCAAGAGTCGACGAACGCGCAGCTTCTTTCCCGAGTCGGTGACAGCTTCGGAGAATACGTAGATCGTATCGCCTTGCGCGGCCACCGCAATTCCGCTTTCCGAGTCGGGCCCGGTGATGGTCACGCCGCTGGATCCGAATGCACCATCGAGGGCTCCGGCCTCAGCATAGCGTCGGATCACCAGATCTCGTTGCCCCGCTGTGGTTGCGAAACTACCGACAACGAGAATTCGATTTTGGGTGTCGAGAGCCACCGCTTCGGCCTGTGAGTTCTCGCCCAAAATCGTGCGCACAAAACCGCTTGCTCCAAAGCTCGTGTCGAGAAGGCCACTGGAGGTGAGTCGCGAAACCATGAAGTGGCCATCCTTCTGGCCAACGGTAACGATCTGATTGGAAGCCAGCACAAGGCCATCGCGCACCCGCTCGGAGCCCCCGAGGTTGACCAAGCTCTTGCCGGTACCGTCTCCGAAGTCGACGCCGCCGCTACCTCCACTTTCAGAGTAGCGTGTGACAGCGATATCGTCGCCTCCGGTTGTGTGCTCGCCGATTGCGATTGCCCGCCCATCGTTCTGTCGACCAACCGCATTTCCCGGTGCAGTGTCGCCCGACGACCCGCCAAACGATGTGCGCACGACGTTTCCGCCATTCCACGTCAAATCGGGAACTCCGGTCTCGGTGAAGCGCATGGCAAGCATCGTCACAGCCCCCAGGCCCGCGACCGCATAGCCAACACCGACGACCTTGCCGTTGACGACATCGAGAGCACGAAATCCGCCGTTGTCGTCACTTCCAAGGCTAACCGTGGCGATGCCTGCGGGCCCAAAGGTTGTATCAAGCGTACCCGGTTGGCCCGTCACTGGAATGTCATTTAGCGTTACGGTCTGCGACTCGACGCCCTCGCCGGTGCCCTCAAGTGTGAGCGATAGCGTGCTGCCAATCGTTAGAGCGGCGCCTGCTAAGAGAATTTCCCCTTCGGTAGAATCTGCACCGACAGTGGCGGGCGAAACCGTGACGCCACTGGGAGGGCTCATGCCGGCGATTGTGATAGGGCCCGTAAAACCGCCGGTCCGGCTTACTTGCACGAGGAGGCGATTGGAGCCACCTAGAGGTACCGCGACGTTGCCGTTTGCGATGGCGAGGGTAAACGCCGGGTCGCTCGTGGATGCATCATGGGCAGCATCAAACGTCGCGCCTCCATCGGCTGCAGGGACCTCGACGGTGCCACAGCCAAGGACAGCACCGTAGCCAAGCGTCACCAGCGAAGCTAGAAGTAATACAGAAATTCGCATGCGGCAAACTACCACGGACACCACGGGGGTTTGACTGTTTGGGCATGGAACGTTCCCGTAAGGAAACTTCCTAGCGACTACTCCAAGTGGAGTGCGTACTCCAAGCAGTTGGGCGTCACGTCAAACCGCTGAAGGCGCATCCAGTAGTTGATGCTATCGTCGATGCCTGGACAGTTCCAGGTCGGCCCCGGCGACCAAAGGTCAAACATGCTATCGCTGGTTCCGATGCTGTCTCGAATGCATGCCTGGCGGCCTTCAACGAGGACGAAACTCTCGCCACCGTCGACGCCCGCGCCATCGCAATCGAGTTCAATGGGCTCGCCGTTTTGGCACTCGACAATGAGTGTGAGTTCAACATCTGCTGTGCTATTCGGTGGCAAGTTGAAGTATTGAAACTCAAGCAAGAATGAGGCGTCGGGGCCAAAGTCGTCGGAGAGGCTATGGGCAAACCAGTCTTCATCGCCAATGCCAAGGGTCCCGACGAGCCGGCCTTGTTCGTCGGCGTGCTCGCTGTGAAGGAATGCATTTTCAAAGCTTGTATTGGCCTCGTCGCTCTCGCAATCGGTCTTGGTTATAGGGCCCGAATCGGGCTCGGTTCCGACGCCACCATCAGTGCCAGAAGTTGTGCCGCCATCGGCCTCAAAGCCGCTTCCATCGTCGGTACCCTCCCCTGAGCCGCCAGAGCAACCAACAGCAAACGAGGTCAAAAGGCCCAGGAAAATACAACTTGATCGAACCACGGCCCATTGGGTTGCAACTCCAAGGCCACTAGTTAACTGACCGTAGTTACTGTGCAAGGGCTCGTCACATGACGGCTACTGGGGCCTGCTAGCCGGCCCCTCCCGCGCAGCGAGACCGTGGTTTGGCTCTGCGGGATGACGCTCTGCGGGATGACGCTCTGCGGCCCTACGGCATTAAGTAGTACGGCGTCATGACTGCGCTTCGGCACTGCCAGTTAAAGCTGCGGACGTGTGGGCTGGTGCCGCTCGTGCCGAGCCTTTCAACGAGAGTGCTTGCTGCTTGGAAAAGTTCTGAGTCCTGGCGACCATCGTAGTGGTACGCGAGAGCAATGACATACGCAGGCTCGCCCCAGTGCTCGTTGTAGCTATCAATTTCGTTGCTCGCATTGTCGACGCCCATCCAGTAGTAGGGCTTGCCAGTTTCATCAATGCCATCTCGAGCAACCGCGCGACCAAGTTGAACCAGCGAGTTGCGTGCAGCATCGGCCAGCGGCCCAGTCTCTAGGCTTGCGTAGGCATCAAGGCCATCAGCAAGAATTGCACTCATCCACGGCGAGCAACCGAAGTAGCCGTAGCCCTCGCCATGCGCATCTGCCGAGTGTGCAAAGCAGCGCGCCTCGGTGTCGGCGTAGCCAATCGGATAGGTCTCCTGCAGATCGACATACGCGGTAACGGCTTCGTCTGCCAGGGCTGCGAATTCTTCTGAGCGCCCGTCAGAAACCGAGGCTGCCCAGGTGTAGGCCAGAAGCGAGAAGCCCGCGTGTCGCTCGGTCCAAAAGTCTGCGCCGCCTGCATAGCCCGGGCTCGTCCAAAGCCCGCTCATTCGATCGGCAATGTTCTCGGCAGCTTCGCGAAACCTGTCATCTCCGGTGAGTAGGTAGTGAAGCGCAAGCCCTTGGCCGTAGTGGTATTTCACGTCACCAGCCGCGCCCGGAACGCCGATTCGCGTATCGGTCCCCGAGCCCGACATGCCGTTTCGGTAGACGTGCGCTTCGCTAAAGGCCGAAGCCAGTGGCGATTGCCCACCGTACACTTGGTAGCCGCGAATCATCGTGGTGACTCGATCGTAGAGCCACGGCCCACGCTCTGCACGTACGTCGGTAAAGGCTTCGGTATTCCAGCGCTCGTAGTCGCAAACCGAGCCCCAGGCGTCGAGCGTGCTTTCGGCAAAGTCTGAGTGCGGAACGGACGGGCCCGCCAGCCCGGCAGCGGATAGCCACTCGGCTGGCAACACAGCCCAGACCTTTGGCCCGGTTTCCCCACTTGGTTCGAGGAGTGTGGAAACAACATCTACCGCCTTGCGCACACCACCTGTGGCAGGAGTGCCGATTTGAATCAGAAGCTCGCTGCTTGCGGATACATCGATCTCGATCTGCACCTGAACACTTCGAAGCGAGCCGTCGATGTGCGTCGCCAGGCCTCGGCGATAGGCCGCTATTGGCGCGCCATCAACAAGCACTTCCACATCGGCTTCCGCCTGCAGTGCACCTTTGGCAAGCGGCACGGCGAAATTTACGAGTTGCATGCCTGAGACACCCTCTTGCGGAATCAGCGCAACCGTCACTTCGCGGGGAAGAACCGTTTCGCCGGCATCGCGATTCACCCCTGCATCCGCGCTTGTCCCGGCGTCGGTGCCCGCTGCTTTGTTATCCGAGCAGCCCGCACCGAGTGCAGCTGCGATTGCCATCGCAATCAGGCCACTACCTCGACTTCCGAAACATGGAAGCGGAGAAAAATTGTGATGTCCTACAACTTCGTTCATCGAGCTTGAGCCTATCACCGCAGACCGTCCTAGTGGCCACCACTGTCGCCCCCCAACAGATGCGCGGCGCCCCAGGTCCATGCTATTGACGATGCCATGTTTCGACACCTCAAGTCCCTCCTCGTTGGCATCGCGCTTCTTGGTGGCTGTGGCCCATCTCCGGCCAAGGCGCCTCTAGCTGCGGGCGCGTCGGCAGTCAACGAAGGCGCCGAGGCATCGCAAGTTGAGCCCGAGTCCGCCCTCCCCGCTCGCCTCGCCTTTATCCCCAAAGACGCATCGATGGTGATTCGCATCGACCTTCGCGAGTTGCTGCAGTCGTCTCTTTGGACGAGCACCATGGCGCCCCAGGTCGATGCTCTGGCCGACGCCGTCGACGGCTGTGAATCCGACATCTTCGATGCCTTCACAGATGTTGTTTTGGCCATCCGCGGCAACCCAGGTGAAGAAGAGGCCGACTGGGAAGCGCGATTTTTTACCGGTGGCCCTGTTCCCGGTCTAGTCCCGTGTATTAACGCCATGGCTCCGATGTTGAACAGCTTTACCGTCAAAGAAACCAACGCGGGATTTCAGTTTCACGACTTGTCCGGCGCGATGCTCGCGAACGTCGATACAACCGACTACGGACTTCGGGCAGGTGCCGGCACCCTGAGCGGCAGCAAGGCACCGGCAACCGAAATCTACCAGCGACTCGCTGACATCAAACTCGATAGCCCGTTTTGGTTTGCCTCAATCACCGACCCCGAACTCTTAGACAAACCCCTAGAAGATGGAGGTGGGCGCGGCCATCAAATGTGGTTCGAACTTACGCGCGATGACAAAACCATCACGATCCGCGGCGGCACACAATACGCCGACGCGAGTACGGCTGAGGATCAGCAGAACGATATTGGCAATGCCTTTCTCGAAGGTCTGCAAAGCAAAGGTGTGACCATCGACCTTACAGAAATCACCGATGCTGCTGAGGCCCGCGTAGAAGGTCGTTGGGTACTGCTTCGAGGACAGTGGACTCATCAGCAAATTTCTGAGGCGATCGAGAAGCTTCAGCAAGGGCTGGGCGGGGCCTAAGCCTCGCTGCTGACGCTCGCTTCGCTGGTAGTCGCCTCTTCTAGAAGCTACCGCCGAGCCCGAGCAGCAGTTGGGGCCGTGCTGCGTCACCAAGAGGCAGTGCGAAGTCGACTCGCAGCGGGCCGACCGGCGTCTTGACGATAAGGCTGCCGCCCACCGATTGCGCAAGACTCGAGCGAGTCTCGTCGCGCAGTAGTCCCGCGTCGTAGAAGAGCGCTCCAGAGAGGCCCCATGAGGACACGAGCGGGAACTGCAACTCGGCGCGCCCGAGAGCCTTTAGCGTGCCACCAGTCGGCCCACCAACGTTACCGATCCCAAATCCCCGCACATCGGCGTGCCCCTCGTGCTGCAGCCTCTCGGCCAACGGCAGGCCGAAGCTGCTCTCGCTGGCAAGCGCCTGCACGCTTCCCGAGAGATCTAGCACCAATGGGCCGATCAGAGGTTGCCGCAGGTTTGCGTTCGCGCCAGCCGAGACAAAGTCGTACTCGGATCCTAGCCATGGGCTACTTCGCTCTACGAACAACTCTGAGCGAACGTGCCGCCCACCAGAGCCTGGCGTTTCGTAGGTGAGCCCAGCGCGTAAACTAGCCACGATGCCCGACTGGGTGAGGTCCTCGGTTTTGCGGCCAAGAATCAGCGCACTTGCTTCATCGTTCCGGTACCCGAGGTACATTCCAACGCCGGATCCAAGCGCCCTTGAGAGCCGAGCGGATCCACCCGTATGCCGGCGCGAGAAGCCCTCATAGGCCACTTGCCTATCGTGCAACTCTGCTTCAAGAGCCAGCCCAGAGCCCAAGAGGCGTGGCACTTTGTACTTGAGAGCCAGCTCCTGTCGCCGACTCGCCAAGGTTGCCGAGACTCGAACGCTGTGGTCGCCACTAAAGAATCGGTGATTCATTGCTCCAGCACCCAAAGTTAGACCGTCATCGGGACTTAGCCACGCTCCGACCAGAAGCTTGCCGCTCGGCTTCTCCTTGTCGCTCGGCTTCTCCTTGTCGCACGGCTTCTTCTTGTCGCACGGCTTCTCCTTGTCGCACGGCTTCTCGTCTGTGCACTTCACCACCGGTGCCACAACGGAAGTGGGCGTAGAAGTCTCATCAGTGGGATGATCCGCTTGGGAGGTGCCTTCAAGGCCATACAGCGAAGCCATCAAGAGCGAGAGAGTAACGAGTCGTTGCCGCATGCCTCTTGAGACACAGCCCTTGCTCCTAGAGTTGCCTCGCGACGAACCCGGCTCTACACCCGCGCCTTGAGGGTAGCAAAGTACTCTGCCCAAGGCAGATGCGCTCGCCCGGCCGCCTGCGCAAAGTCGCTTGGGACGTCGTAGGCCCCTGCTTGAATGCCTTGGTAGATACCCGCAATCACATTGCCGATAAACTCGCCAAGCTCTGCCACACGCTCCGACCGATAGGCCTTGAGGTCCATATAGCGGTAGCGCAAGGCAACGCCAAACGCATCGCTAAGATAGTTTGCCAGTGTAGACTGAGAAATATTCTCACCATGGAGATTGTAGGTTTGGCCCTTGTGCTTCGACTCGGTGAGCATGTGCGCATAGGCGCACGCCAGCTCGTCTCGAGTTGTATAGCCGCACAGGCCATCGCCCGCGCAGTTGGCGATCTCGCCCTTGGCCTTGTAGGTCTCCATGTATTCAATGTCGGGTTCGATGTAGATACCATTGCGCCCGATCACCCAGTCGAGCCCACTGGCCTTAAGGTCTTCTTCGGTTTGGCGATTGCTCTGCACGATGGGCGCAAAGGCCGAATCCACCAGCGGACCTTGAACGCTTGTGTAGACCATCTTTCGAACCCCCGAGGCCTTGGCGGCGGCGATAACGTTTCGATGTTGAACAATGCGTTTGTCTGGCGCGTCCATGCCCGACACCAAGAGCACTGTATCAACACCGGTGAACGCAAGCTGCAAAGCGGCGCGGTCGTCGTAATCGCCTGACCGCACCTCCACACCCGGATTCTGTGCCTTGGCAGGAGTGCGGGCAACGGCTACCAAGCGATCGAGCCCAATCTGCTGAGCTGTGGCCTTGACGATGGCTCCCCCGAGATTTCCACTAGCGGCAGTGACGGCGACTTTCGAATTGGACTCTGTCGGCATACTGCGAGGACTCTACCAAAGATGGTGTTGCGCAAGCTCGATTCGCTCCCCCAAAGAAACGCGCCCGCACTACAAATCAGTAATTTTCTGAGTTTCGCAACCAAGCTAAGAAACCAGCGACGCGAGCTTTTCTAAGGCCCAGCGTTGTGTAGACTCCAGCAATGCGATTGTGGAGTATTTCGGTTCGTATGATGGTCTTGTGTTGCCTGGTTGGGCAAAGTGCCGCCTGCGTCTCAGCAAATAGAAAGGCGACGACAACCCTTGAGTCATTCGAAACTGGCGCGCCTAAGCTCGAGATGACGATGGTCGATGGAGTTCCCCACGGCCCTGCCACCAGCTGGCATCCAAATGGCGAGATTGCGTCACAAGGCCACTACGAGCGCGGTAAGCGCCACGGCAGCTTTACCTTTTGGAACGACGACCGCACCTGGCTTCGCATCGACGAGTACGAGCATGGCGCGCTGCTGTGGTCGAGCACCGAGAGCAACGCTGCGCCTCCAAGCCGTGTAGTGACTAGCGATGGCTTGGAAGAAGACCTCTCGGTTCTTTGGAAAGCACCGGGCAGGCCTTGGCCCGCAGCCTTTCCGACCCTCACGCATCTCACCGAGGCAGGCGTTGTCGCGCAGGTTTCCTCGCAGGCGCTCAATGCAAGCGGAACGCGCGTCGGCTCGCAACATCTCTACGCATCAGCCGCGCATTCGCTTGGCAAGCTTGGCTCTCCCGAAACTCGCTTGTACCTAGCGGCTCGAGTTCCAAGGCTGCTGGCGAGCCCACTGCAAGATCCTCTCACCGGGCGCGTCACCCTCGAAGGCGGCGCGAGCTACGCAGTCCTAACCAGGCTAAATGTTCGCCTCGGATTGCTCGTGCCCGTCGCAAACGATGGCCTTGATGGCAACATCGCCGCCACAAGAGTTGCGCAACATCGAGTTCACGATCGCGTCGCAACCTATCCTCGCTCCCTAGGCTTTCGAAGTAGCGCCGCCTATTCGCGAGACCTCGCGTTTCTAACGCTTCGAGTCGACCCTGGCCTAGACGTCGCTGTCGATGCCTTTGGCGATGAGATGCTCGCGATGGAAGATAGCATTGCAATCGTCGGTACCCTTGGTTTTGGCGTTGGTGTGGGCACCGAGTACATCGGGGTATCGGCGCAATTTGATAGCGCCATTCCACTTGTCGACTCAAGTTCTGCAGAGTCGGCAGCGGCCTTCTCGCTAAGCACTCAGGTCAACACCCCGTATTTCTCACCAGCAGCTTCTGTGACCTTGCCTCTCTCTGGCGACGAAAAGGCTCCAGTCTTAATGCTTGGCCTCTCGCTACTCACCGAGTAGTCGCTCCCCGGCAAATTCGGTAGAGTTCGCACCGATGACTTCGGATGCTCAACCTGGAATCTTAGCGTCGGTCCCCAAGACCGGCCGCTACCTAACCTTTCGAACGCGCGCGGGTGCCTCGGTCGACGCAATTCGAAACGCCGTGCAATCACTTGCGATCGATGAGTCGCTTGTCGTTGGGCTTGGCCCTTCCTTGGTTTCTCTGCTCGGCGGAACCATTGATGCGCTTCACGGCTTTCCCGCTCGCACGGTTTCCGGAATCGAAATTCCTGCGACGCCGCAAGCTCTGTGGTGTTGGCTGCGCGCCGATGACGAGGGCGAGCTCGTGCATCGCTCGCTGGCCCTGCGTGCGCACTTGCAGCCAGTCTTTGATCTCGCCGAAGAAATCGATGCCTTTCAATACGGTGAGAGCCGCGACCTTAGTGGCTACGTTGATGGGACCGAGAACCCAACAGGCGATGCCGCCGTCGACGCCGCCGTGGTACCTGGACAACAACCTGGCCTAGCCGGATCAAGCTTTGTCGCCGTTCAGCGCTGGATCCACGATCTCGAGTACTTCATGAAGCTTCCCGAAGAGCAGCGCGACAATATCTTTGGACGTCACCTTGCCGACAACGAGGAATTTGATGCTCCAGCCTCTGCCCACGTGAAGCGCACAGCGCAAGAAGACTTTAGCCCCGAGGCCTTTGTCGTGCGGCGCTCGATGCCGTGGAGCGATGCCAATCAGAGCGGCCTTGTCTTCGTTGCCTTTGGCCATTCTCTCGCCGCCTTCGAAGCTCTGCTTGCGCGAATGCTCGGCGACGACGATGGCATTATGGACGCCCTCTTTCGCTTCACCCGGCCCGTCACCGGCGCGTACTTCTGGTGTCCCCCGGTCGTTGCCGGCAGCCTCGACTTGCAGGCGCTCAAGGCCTCTAGCACCTAGTAAAACGCCTCTAGGTGCTCTCCTACGTCGTCTAGGCGAACGACGAGCACCGTCTTGGCTTGCCGCGATTGAGCCAAGGCGCGAGCAAACTTGCGCGCTAGAACTCTGGAAGGCACTCCGTGCCAACAACGTCAATTCTCTCGACCGCACTCTCCAAGCCGCGTGAGTCGACGACTTTAAGGTGCAACGTGTAGTTCTCGGTCTCGCGCAGATTCTGGGGCGTTGGCAGCACCTTGATGTTGCCCTGCGTTGGACCGCCAGTCGCGTAGAGCCACGGGCTGGTGTTGCCGGTTTCGGCAGAGCCATTCTCGAGCACTTCGATGCCATCGCTGGCCGCGTAAAGCCCGATATTGTCGAGCCAGACCATACCGGCAGCTCCAAAGCTCACCACCAGTGTCGAATTGGAAACATTGGTTTGGCCTTCCAATGAGAAGGTAAACTCGAACTCAGAAAAATTCTCATCGATAGGTTCTGACGACGAGTATACGACTTGGTTTTGATTGCCCCAGATCTCGACGTTCACGACACTTGTTTTGGTGTCCTCATCACTGTCAAAGCGACCGGCGAAATACAGCTTCGCCACATCGAAGCCAGAGAGGTCGAGGCCCTCTTGGTAGACACTCTCTGAAGCCGACGTCACAACATCCACTTCAAATACCGCATACCCTTCGTAGGGAGGAAAATTTAGACGTGGTTGGCCGTAGGTTCCACCCAAGCTGTGGATGCCTGCCTCGAGCGCCTCGGTCGGCGCGCCTTTGAAAGCGACGATTTCCAGACCCTTCGCATCTCGCAGCGTCCAGCGGTACTCCTGGAGTACCTCTCCGTCGAACGCTTCGCTTGTGAGCCCATCGACACTGACGCTTGTCCCGCAATTGCCGGCAACAACCGATGTGATCCGCGCGATGGGCGGCGTTCCCTCAACTACGCCCGCGTCGGGCACAGCCGCAACGTCGGCCATCGGTGCGCAACGACCGCTTTCGTCGCCAGAGTTTTGGCCAAATCGAAAACCGCTTTCCGTGCAGCTGGTGTCGGCAAAGCTGCAGTGACCGCTCGCCTCACAACGCGCTTCTCCCGGCCCCTCCGCCGAGCAGTCTGCAGCTTCTTCGCAGCGATACTCGGTCAACGTAGAGTTGCAACCGGCACCGGCTAGGGTGGCCAGTGACATCGCGAGTACAAATCGAGTTGAGTGCCACATTCGAGCGGCAACGGTATCATATTGCTTCAAATGTGAGGTGCCAGATTGAAGTAGCGCTGGAAGGCGATGGATTGCTTTCGTTTGGAAGGCTCAAGGATTTGCAAGAAATTGCAGCGGTCACGCAACCACTTCGGAGGTTCCCCGATAAGGCGCGCGAGCCTTAACTATGCACCCATCAATACCGTACCTAGCCATCCTTCCTCTCTTACTTGCCGGCTGCTCGACGAGCAATGCCTCGTATTGCGATGAAATCACACCATGCGCATCAGAAGCGTCGGCTTGCGACCTTGAGCGCAACGAGTGCACCGCGGTCCCCGAGGTCAATCAATGCGACGAGGCGAATCTTTGCTCGGACGTCGACGCACCATTTTGTGTCAACAGCGTGTGCGTCGCATGCGAGATCGATATGGACTGCGGCGAGGATTTCGTTTGTGACTCAGAAAATCAATGCACTCCCTTCACGTGTACCCGAGGCCCCGGGGAGGATGCGAGCTGCATTGCACGTGATGCAGCAACGCCCTTCTGCTCCGCCGATGGTGCCTCGTGCCGCGGCTGCGCAGAACACAGCGAATGCGACAGTGGTGTCTGCGATAGCGAAATTGCAGAATGCATTCCCGCATCAGAAATTGTCTATGTAGAAAAGAGTGGTAGCGACGCCGGGGATTGCGGAGACGTCGAGTCGCCTTGCCTCAGCGTGCAAGCCGGCCTCGAGAAAATATACCCAGAGCGCTCGTACCTTCGCATTCTCGGCGGTAGCTACGACGAGCAACTAAGCATCACCAATACGCGAGTCACCATCGTAGGATCCGAGGGTGCGACGATTGAACCGATCATCGAGGTAAACTCGACGGTCTTGAGCATTGATGGAACCTCTCAAGTTGTGGTCGACGGGGTAAACCTGCGAGCAAACCCACTTGGCGACGTTTTTGCCACAGTCGTCAAATGCGTGGGAGCGAATGCCTCCGTACAACTCCTCGACCTCACGGTAGGAGGTGCCACAAATGTTGGTGTTGATGGACGAGAGTGCGCGGTCACAGGGAAACGCCTCCAGGTTATCGGTGCTCCCTTGGGCATTTCGGTGACCGATGGACAACTTGACCTCGACGACTCATCGATCTCGGTCACAACCGTTGGCAATGGAATCACCGGAGTTCGTACCGCGATGACGATCACTCGTTCGACCATCGCAGAATGTGACGATGTTGGCGTCGTCTCAAAAGATGGTTCTCTAACTCTCACGGCCTCGAATGTGAAAGGCAATTTGCTGGGCGGCGTTCGAATCGAAAACAGTGACTATGCGCTCACAAATAATTTCGTCCTGGACAATGGAGCCCCCGGAGAAATTAGTTGGGGTGGCGTCACCATTGAGAACACCGACGTTCACTCTCCGCAGCAACTCGATTTCAATACCATTGCGGGAAATCGCATCACTGGCTCGCTCAGCTCTGCCGCGAATCTCGCTTGCAGCACGGCGTCATCAGCAATCGGGCACAGCAATATCGTCTATCAGACATTTCCCGAGAGCAGCCAGCCCAATGTCGAGCTTAGCAACTGCATCCTGCAGTACTCGAACATCGAAGGCGAAAGTGGTGGCATTGGAAATCTTGATGCGCCCCCACTCTTTATCAATCCGGTAAGCGGGCTGGGCGCCGACTACCACTTGCAACAAGGCTCACCTTCACAAGATACCGCCCTCCCCGGCGAAACCGGAGTCGAGGTGGACTACGATGGCGACCCGCGCCCGCAGGGCGGACGCAGCGATATGGGCGCCGACGAGGTACTTGCACGCTGAGAGATTTGTTGACGAGCGATCCCAGTGGAGACGTAGGCGCAGGCTCCGGTTGTCGATTGACATCTAAAGGTTAAGGTGCCTTGCGCCGATTCTCTCGACTGCATGTTTGCTCGTTCCAGCAAGGCTAACTCTAGGCCGGAATCCATCAGCGGCACCTGGGCGCCAACAGCGCAAGCAGGCGAAATGCTTGATGAGCAAGCCCTCGACGCAGAGGTGAAGACCCAGCGGATCGCGGGGCTCTATGCAAAGGCCGGAAAGGCCTATCTCACTGCCACTGTTATTGCCTGCTTCCTCGCCTACCTCATGCGGGACCAGGTCGAGAGCAAGATCCTCGCTCTCTGGTTCGGCCTTGCCATCGCTTCCCTGGTTGGCCGCTCTCTACTCCTCATTCGCTACCAGCGCGCACGCTCTGAAGACTCCGCTACAGACCGCTGGGGCCGCTTATTCACCTTTGGTGCGTTTGCAAGTGGGGCAAGCTGGGGCGCGGCAGGACTCTTGCTCTTCCCGGTGCACTCACTTCCGCACCAGGTGATCTTGGCATTTGTACTAGGAGGTATGACGGCTGGCGCAGCGGGCAGCATGTCAAGCCATCGCCCGGCCTACCTCGCATTCATCCTACCCACCACGCTTCCCACTGCGATGCGTTTTCTCTTCGAAGCCGACGAGATTCACATCAGCATGGGCATCATGCTCATGATTTTCACAGGTGCAACGATCTCAATCGCCAAGACCAGTGGACATGCGCTGACCATGGCAACGCGCCTACAGCTCGAGAACGCCGCCTTTGCAGACATCTTGCGCAATCGGAGCGAGCAGGCAGCAACGCGCTTTCGAGCTCTTCTCGAGCAGACCGGCGCGCTTGTCCTAGTTGCCGAGGCAAACTCCCAAACCATCATCGATGGCAGTGACAATTGCGCCAGCGTGCTTGGTATAAGCCTCGAAACCCTCATTGGAAAGCAGCTCGCAGATGTGGGCTTGGTCGCGAGCTTAAGCCACCGCGCAGACTGGAATCGCGTCGTCTCAGCAGCGCATCTACAAGGCGAGTGCAGCGTTGATGGTGCTAGGCAAGGTATCAATGGCGAGTCCTCATACCTTGAGCTTCGCGTGAGCATTCGAGAATTCGCCGGCCAAGAGTATCTATTAGTCGTTGGAAACGACGTTAGTGGTCGAAAGACGTTGGAGGTCGAGCTTGAGCACAATCGCCGATTGGCAGGTCTTGGCCAGCTCGCCGCGGGAGTCGCACACGAAATCAACAACCCACTCAGCTATGTCCTGGAAAATCTCAAATTCGTACACGACGAACTCGCGGAGAACGAAGCTATCGATGAAGACGATAGAATCGAATTAGAGGGTGCACTCACCGACGGCCTCTTTGGTGCTGCGCAGATTCAGCGCATCGTTCGCAACCTGAGCATTCTTGCTCGCCGCGATCAACGGAGTGATGAAAACTCGGACCTCGAAGTTGCGATCGAAAGTAGCTTACAACTCGCTGAGAACAAGGTAAGGCATCATGCTCGCCTCGTTCGGGAGTACAGCGACATTCCAAACGTTGTGGGTGATTCTGGACGACTTACGCAGGTAATCCTCAATCTGGTCGTAAATGCCGCTCAGGCAATTCCCCTGGGCCACTCGGCAGATCACACAATCACAATTCGCACCGGCTGTGTCCCCGATACCGCAAACCGGGTCTTTGTTGATGTCATCGACACGGGGCCTGGAATTGCCCCTGAAGTTCTCAGCAAGATCTTCAATCCATTCTTCACAACCAAAGATGTTGGTGAGGGAACGGGGCTTGGCCTCTCCATTTGCGACTCGATTATCCGCGACCTTGGCGGGCAACTCACGGTCAAGAGTGCGCTGGGAGAAGGAACGCGATTTCGCGTTGAACTATTGGTCGCGGGTGCGGCTCTTTTCGAAGACGGTAAAGAGAGCCATAGTTCAACATGCCTGGAGCCTATGAGAATCCTCGTTGTTGACGATGAAGTGCGGGTAGCGCGAAGTCTCGAACGCCTCTTGCAACCCAATACGGTCGTCATCGCCGTCGGTGGTGACGATGCCATCAAAGCACTCGAGTCCTCTTCAAGCTTCGACATCATCCTTTGTGACGTGATGATGCCAAACGTGTCGGGTCTACAGCTCTACGACTACGTTTCTAAGAACCTTCCCGGCCTCGAAGAGCGCTTCATCTTTATGACTGGCGGCGCATTCACAGACGAGGCGCGAGTCTTTCTGGAGACCGTCTCCAATCCGTGCTTGCTCAAGCCCATTGATGTTGAGCAACTAAACCAACAGCTACACCTAGCGCAAAGTCGCAGGGAGCTACCCACTGCGGCCTAGTGGCAAACTAAGACAGCAATAGCGATGTCCAACCCACCGCGAGTGCGATCGCAACGACTCCGAGAATGAGCCCGATCTGTATAAAGTCTTTGCTCTCAAGGTCTCCGCTCGATGAAGCGATGGCATTGGGAGGTGTTGAGATGGGCAAACACATAGCCGCAGATGCAGCCAACGCAATGGGGACAACAACTTGCGCTTCGTAGCCGATAGCCAGTGCTAGGCCGATGGGAACCGTGATGTTGGCAGCGGCGGTATTGCTCATAAAGTTGGACAAGGCTGCAGTGACGGCTGCCAGCACCAAGGCGAGCACAACAGCTGAGGTGCCTTGTAGGGACAAAGCACTAACCAAGTAGCTTGCGAGCCCGGTCCGAGAGACGGCCACACCAAGGGCGAGACCGCCGGCGAGCAAGAGAAGCACATCCCACTCCAGGCTTCGGATATCTTCGGAGTTGATAACGCCACTCACGGCAAAGACAGTCACAGGAACGAAGGCAACAACCGGAGGTGATATGCCGTGCAGAGGTTCGGTGAGCCAGAGTCCCACCGTGACGGCGCCGCCAAGAACTACGACCAAACGCCGCCACATGGGAAGCTCGGTTTCTCCTACCGGCGCGGCCATGGCGTCGTAGTTCACGGGGCCCATAGTGCTTGGGTACTTGCGAAGAAGCAGGCCTCCTGCCAGGCCGAGGAGTACGATCGCTGGAGGCAATCCCAAGAGCAGCCAGCGAGCAAAGCCGATTGGGGCCACATCGGCAAGCAAGCCCGCAGCAATGGCATTGGGTGGAGTCCCGATAATGGTGGCCATGCCTCCGATGTTGGCCGCAAAGGCCACTCCCAACAGAAGCGCCTTGGCGAATGGGTCTCCCTTGCGGCTCGCGATCACCGGAGCTAGGACGGCACACATCATGGCGGCGGTCGCGGTGTTGGATGCAAACATGGAAAAAAGAAATGTCACCAGCATCGACCCCATGAGCGCCTGCCGGGGCTCGGTTCCAAAGCGCCGCAAAACACGCAAGGCCAGCCAGCGATCAAGGTGCGAATTGCGAATCCCACGCGCCAAGACAAAGCCGCCAAAGAAGAGCCAAATAAGCGGACTGCCCCAAGGTTCGATGAAGATTTTCCAGTCGTCGGCACCGGTTGCGTAGGGCCCACCTGGGCGCCCGAGAATCGCGATCTCGAGGCCGATGACCAAGAGAGCGACCGCAAACGTCGGGATGGCTTCCGTTATCCAAAGCAGCGCAGCCAGCACCGCGATAAAGAGCGCCCAACGTCCTGCATCGGATAACCCCACAAAGCTTGGCAAGAAGGCTACGGAGGCAGCAACCGCCACCGAGGTTAGACCGCCGACAAGTGGCTGCCAGGTGCGCACCTCAAGCTTGCCTTCAAGGCGCCAGAAGACGCGGCGGATTTCCCGCCGCGATGCGATCACGATTCCAACGCTCTGGCGAAGTACAGGGGGCAGCACGGTGACGGCGTTATCGCATGCTTCGGCAGGCCGAGTCACCCGCGAGAACGCGATACGCTTGCGCCATGACCAAGCGCCCTGCTCGTCCCGGCTCAAGCCCCAAAATCGCGGTTGACGACGATACAACGTCGGACCGGATGGAACGTCTGATGGCGAGCCCGGCGTACGTACTGGCAGATCGCGACTCGGCCTTTCTAAACCGCGAAGACATGCGTCACAGTCGGCTCGGCCTCGAATATTTGAAGGTCGAGTTGGCCCTGCAAGAGCAGAACATCGAATCCACCATTGTGCTCTTTGGAGGCACTCGCATCATCGAGCCTGGCGCTGCCAAGCAGGCCGTTGCAATCGCAGAAAAGGCGCACCAGAACAATCCCAACGATGCGAAACTCACACGCGCCGTAGCCATTGCCAAGCGAATCCTAGCCAAGAGCCACTACTACGATGTGGCGCGGGAGTTCGCGACGCTCGTCAGCGAGAGTTGTTGCGCAGATGCTCCAAACGACTTTGTAGTGGTTACAGGCGGCGGCCCGGGCATCATGGAGGCAGGCAATCGCGGCGCGTTTGATGCCAATCGAAAAACCATTGACTTTAACATCGACTTGCCGAGAGAGCAGTTTCCCAACCCGTACATAACGCCCGATCTGTGCTTTCAGTTCCGGTAGTTTGCAATGCGTAAACTCCACTTCCTGAAGCGAGCAAAGGCCTTGGTTGCATTTCCGGGTGGCTTTGGAACCCTCGACGAACTCTTTGACGCCCTCTGTTTAGTCCAGACCAAGAAATTGCTACCCATGCCGATTGTCCTAGTTGGCGAGTCGTTTTGGCGCCGGGTCTTTGATGCAGACTTTCTGGTAGAGGAAGGCGTAATCGCTGCAGACGACATACACCTCTTCTCATACGCCGAGACCGCAGACGAGATTTGGCAACACATTCGCCAACCACTTGTGCGCGGCACCTAGGCGAGCGCAAGGGATGACCGCGTCTACTAGCTGGCAGGCAGCCAGAACCCGATCGTCGTTTTACCGCACTCACTAGCCGCGTGCACTCGGCCGCCGTGTGACTCGACAGCTGAACGAACGATGGCCAGCCCGAGTCCACTGCCGCCATGCTCGGACCGCGTTGTAAAAAAGCGCTGCCACATCTTGCCAAGATTGGCCGCAGAGATTTCCGGTCCGTGATTGCTCACGGCAAGATCGTAGCCGCCCTTGCTGCAGCGCAGGTGCACGGCAATCTTGTGGGCGCGCCCGCTCGTGAGAGTTCGCTGGGTGTGCTGCTCGGCATTGTCGAGCAGATTCGCCAAGGCGGCGCGAAGAGGGCCAACTCGGCCATGTACCATCATCGGCGAGAACGGCGCATCGAGTATCACGCAGCTTCGCGTCGCAAGCTCTTCGTGCACTAGCCCCGCCAAGTCAAAGCTGCAGGGCAACGTAGTATCCGCTTGTAGTCGAGAGAGTTCCAGGAGGCGCCCGACGAGGCGAGACATGCGCGCTCCGTCTTCGGCGATGTTGTGCAAAAATCGCGTGCGCACCTGCGCATCGTCTGCGGCACCATCGAGTAGGAGTTCCGCAGCTCCCTGGATGCTGGTTAGCGGTGATTTAAACTCGTGGCTAATGTCGGCGGCCATTGCAGCATTCTCGTCGGCCCGCTCTTGCAAGCGAATCCGCATACGCTCAAACGAGCGAGTGAGGTCGCTAATTTCAGAGGAGCCACGCACGTCTAGGGAAAGCACCGAGTTGCCATCCGCAATTTGCTCGGCCCGAGACGCCAATCGCGCAAGCGGCCGACTGATGGTTGCCGCCAAGAAGAGCGTCATGACAACCGTCATGCCGATCGAGATCCAGAAGATGCGTATGAGGTGATGCCGAAGGCTCACAAGCGCGCGGGTTACCTGTGCTGTGGAACGACTGGCGTAGACAACACCAAGAACCGCTCCATTGCGAACTACGGGCAGCGCGGAGAAAAAATTGAGTCGGCGGCGCCCAGGGGAGAAGCGTGTATGCGAGCCATAGCGACCTGAGAGCGCGATATGGACCTCGGTGCGATCGCGCACCAAAGCCGCCGGCCCTCCCGAGTCCGAAAGCACCACGCCGGTGGGGCCAAGCAGTCGCAGTCGCAATCCGGTGTGTTCGGAAATGCGACGAAGCATGCGTCCTCGCCCGGGCAAGTCGAGGTTCTCGCTTGCTAGCAGCGCTTCTCGCAGCACCTGAGTCTGGTGAATCATGTCGCGCTCAAGGCCGTTTAAAAGCTGCGTCTCATAGAGCCTTGCGAACCACATACCCGCGAGCGGCACAGCCATCACAATAAGATTGATGAGCAAAAGCCGCATCAGTATCGACGAGAGGCGTCGCCCTACTCGGCTACGAAACCTTGTAGCCCAGGCCATGCACAGTCTCGATCGGATCACACTGCCACGGCCTAAGTTTGGCGCGAATGCGACGAATGTGAGTATCGACGGTTCGCTCGCTTACAAAGTGTTCGCCCTGGTAGGCAATCTTGATGAGCTGCGACCGCGAGAAGACGCGCCCGCGTTTGCCAACTAGCGCTAGAAGAATTCTAAACTCGGTTGGTGTCATATCGACGCGCTGCTCGTGGACCCTAACCTCGAAGGCATCGGCATCGAGTTGCATCTCGCCAAAGCAAAGTACTTTCGAATCCTCGGAGCGACCCAAACGCCGCAAGACAGCGCGCACCCGACTCACAAGCTCTCGCGGGCTAAAGGGCTTGGTTACGTAGTCATCAGCACCCAACTCCAGGCCGCCAACTCGGTCGGCTTCCTCACCGCGAGACGATAGAAAGATAATTGGCAAATCGCTATCCCTGCGAATCTCTCGGCATACGCTTAGGCCGTCCATCTCGGGCATGAGCACGTCGAGCACGAGAAGGTCTGCCGGGTTCTGGCGCAAACTCTCCAGGGCTTGCTGGCCATCGGATACGCAGTGGACCTCAAAGCCAACACCCTCCAGAGCGTAGGCAATCACCTCGCGAATGTTCTTCTCATCATCGGCAACTAGGATTCTCGGCATAGGAATAGAAGCTCGGTTTCGCTAACCAGTTCGTGTTCGGCCTTTAGGACCCGTTCGCGAAGCGCTTGCAAGCGAGCGCCGGCCTCCGAGTCGTCAACATCGATAAATCTAGATAGCTGTACTTGCGCCTTTCGCTGATGCAACAACGCACGAGTTGCATCTAGTTCATCGGTGTGCAGATTTTTCAAAAAGTGCAGTCGCTCAATATGCTCCATCCGAACGATTCGTGACTTGCGAAGCTCGGCGTTACCGGCTGTGCCGGAGAGTTCCGCAAGCTGGTGCTCCACTGCCACTCGATCCCAATCCTCGGTCGCTAGGAGTTCGGCGATCTCGCTCAATCTTTGGGTTATTTGCGCGCATCGGGCGTCCAGCGCAGCGACCTCCTCGGCTGCAAGGGTCGGTTTCGCAAAAGTGGCCGGCTCGTCGCTACTTAGGACAAAAGGCCCATAGAGGGGCCACAGCAATGCGAGGGCCACAAGTTCGAGAACAGCCCGATGGCGACGCATGCACGCAACAGCTGCACAACCCACTCCAAGCAAGAGATAGAGAGTGAGTAGAGCCAAGAGTTGCACTTAGGATCCCTCCGGCAAGGGCGCTTCGTCCCGCGAGTATTGCCCGCGTGCGGAGTGCCAAGAGGTGATGGCGGCTTCGATGAGATTGCCATCGAGACTTCGCATAAAAGGCACTGCCTCGGCCCTTGGCCGCAGAACGTATGGGCGAAAGGTCCACGACATTTGCATGCCGACAATCGCGAAGACTGTGAGCAGTGCCATGGATCTCCCAAGGGCAAGCGAGCGAGTCAAATTGCCAATGCCGGTTCGCAGGCTTTTGAGCATCGTGCCTCCCGCTGCACAGAAACACAGCCCGATAAGTAAAATGAAGCGGTGGTAGCTTAGGCCGATCACGTCACCGAGAATGATGAGCGGAGCCAGTGCTACCAGCGCCAACGAGCCAATGGCCATGGCAGCGGCAACAAGCATAAGATCGCGTCGCCAGCGCGCCCTTCGGCCAAGGGCCATCTCTAAGGTGGTTAGCACCGGCGCACAAATGGCCGCGGTACCAAGAAGCACCAGCGGAAACTTAATGCCTGCGTAAAGCGTCTGAATGCCACCGCGATAACTGCCAACAGCTGCCCCGAAAGCCGCAGCTCCAACCAGTATGGCAAGCAGCATGCCGCGCATAATTGCCTGAGAGTTTGTCTCACGTTCTATCGCAAGGTACAGCGCACTGCGATTTTGCAGAAGCTGCTCGACGTAGTTCCAAGAATTTGTATTGGGCTCGGACATTGGCTTCACTTTCAAATCACTAGGGTTTGCAAAACGACCTTGGCACCAATGCCAAGGAAGACGAGCGACCAACACAGGTACAAGACAAGCCCGGTCACAAAGGGCAATGCATCTCGAAAGAGCCGCACGTAAATTGCGCGCAGCCCAAGCACAGCGACAAAGAGCAGCACTGCAGAGACCAGCAATCGAGACACCGCGCTACTGTCGGTGCTAGCCAGCAAAAAGAGCACGGGGCCAATAAGCCCAAGCGAGGCGATACCACTTGCCCGCAGGCCTTCAGCGACTGCGCTGCCAAGGTCGGGAAGGCGTATTGCCAACCCGCTTAGCGACGCTGCCACAAAGAGCGCTGGCACAAGCAGCACCGTTAGCAGAGCAACTGCCATTGGCAAAACTGCGGCATCGTGGGCAACCGCAAACATCCCGGAATCGATTCCGGCCGTTGCTCCAAGCCCGGCACAACCGAGCACTCCTATAAACAGGGCCGCACCTGGGCCGCCCTCATCTTCTCTTTCAATTGCAATCATCTCGTCCTCCTTGCCCTTAGAAGAGCAAGACGAGAAGGCACAGGAGCGTCGAAGATGTGGCGATGTTATGGCAGGTTGGGCCACAACGGGCAGCTTGGTGGATAGCCTGCCTCAGCACTCGCTAAGAGTTGTTCTCATATGACAAGGCGCTGATCACTCGACAAAAGACGGCGCATTGGTGTACTGGCGCAGTCGCTCTGCAACAGCTTTGGGAATCTCTCCAATCTCACCATAGAGTTCCACGGCTCGCGTTTGAACTTGCAGTGCTAAATCTGGATGACCGCTTTGGAAGAGCAAAAGCGCGTAGGTATCGAGGCATCCTGCGCAACTCGGCGCTCGCCGTACCGAACGCTCGGCGTAGTCCATGCCCGCCTTCGGGTTACCGACCAAGGCGTAGTACCAAGCGATGGTATTGAGTTCTTGGCCGTTCTCGGCGACCGTCTCAAGTCGCTCGATGATGGGCTTTAGGGCGCCTAGCTTCTCGCGGCGCGCACTAGCGGTGCCCAGGTTGGAAAACTCCAACTGCACCAAAGTAAGCAACGCTCTGGGAGGCACCTTCTTTGCCCGCACGTACTCCCAAAGCTCACTCCGCCTAGAGAACCGCTCGGCCGAATCGGCGAGTTCCACGTCCCAATAGGCAATGTCCGCGTATTCCGGATCGTGTTTTTTGGCGTCCACAACCTCTTGGTAGCGGCGCTTAGCGTTTTTCTTACCAAGTTTGTCTTTATCGTTATGACGAAACTCACTCATACGCGCCCACAGCACATGCACTTCGCCATCGCTAAGTTTGCGCACCTCCGGCTCGCCAACATGCGGCGCGATGTAAACAACCGAGCGCTTGCCAACCATGCGAGTCCCGCGATACTTGCGAACTGGTGCGCTTAAATCCCCCGCTCCGCCAAACGAGAGCTTCCAAGCTTCGCCCTCGGGAACGCCGCTAACAAGTGAGGCTGTGTAGTGTCGAAATCGCTGATAGCGCTCGGTCGTGCTATTGGCTAGGAAGTGCACTAGGCGCCATGAGGCGAAGTAATTGCCATGCTTGCCCTTGCGCGCGTAGAAGGTCTCCGCATTCATTTCGCGCAGCTCGGAGAGGGAGGGCAGAAATCCAGAATTGCCAAACCAAGTCCGAGAATATCCTCGGGGGAGACCGCCGACGACGACCTTCTCATCCTCGACAACAAGAGTCTCGTAGAACCCGGCAAGCCCCTCGGTGAGCCAACGCGGATAGGTATCGACCTGCGCTGCCAAAAACCGATGGGTGAGTTCGTGCATCAGAAGATGGTCGCGGCCCTTGCCACTCTCGGTCTCCGAGCTAGCGATAAAGACGCCGCCGCGGTCTCGGCTCATAAAACCACTCGTAGTCTTGCCGACAAACTCTTGAATCTGCATGGGATGCGAGAAGTGCACAATCTCGATTTGATCCGAGGGGGCAGATGTGGAGGGAAGCACAATCGAAATCACGTGGGCCAACGCATCGTGCATGCGCTCCAGTTCGCGAGAGCGCTTCTTGGCCTCGCTGCGATCAAGATTTGTGCGAAGAATAAAGTGCTCCGATCGCAGCTCGTACCAGGTATCGCCACCGCGTTCGGGACAGATAAGTTCGCGAGGAGCACAAGCGCCCACGAAGACGCACATGAATACGAGAATCCCCAAGATCGAGCGCAATGCCATGGCACGTAGTACCGTCCAGATTTTGCGATTTGCAAGGATTGTTGCGGCTAGATAGCCACTCAGCGCCCTTCACAGCGTTTCAGTGAGCAAAACTTGCGAATTTTACTGAGTGCCACTGAGCAGAGAGTAGCAGCGCAGAGAGCAGCACCGCAGAGAGCAGCACCGCAAGATGCTACTCAAAGCGAAAACGCAGCAAGGCAATGCCTGCGAAAACCGCAGCAAAGCCGACAATGGCGGCGACCGGGGCAAACACCGCTCCGAGCGTCGACGTTTGGCTTACCAACAGCGCGTGATAGCCGTCGAGAGCCCATGCTTGCGGCGTGATAAAGCCGATGGTCTTCATCAGGCTCGGCATCACCATGCGCGGCACCATCGCGCCACCCAAAAGACCCATCACAAGCAAGAGGATCGAGCCAATGCCTCCAACTTGTTTTTCGGTGCCGCCAAACGAAGCCATCAGAAAGCCCAGGGACACCGCACAGAGCACAATAGACACAGTTAGCAGCGCAAGCCCGGCGTAGTTGTTACCAAGGTCGAGGCCAAAGGCCAGCACGCCCATGCCAAAGAGAAAGACCATCTGAATGATGCCGATCAAAAAGAAAGGCAATAGCTTTGAAAGTAGCAGCGACCACTTTGGCGCGGGCGATGAGAGCAAGCGGCGAAAGACACCGGTCCGACGGTCTTCCATAAACGAGAGCGCCACCGTCATCGCTAAGAAAAAGCAGAAGAGCACAGCATTGCCGGGAACCGAAACCTGAAAGCCACTCGAGAGTTCGCTTGACTCGCCAGCTTCGGCAGCTTCGACGCGAAAGAGCGTGCTCTTGCCCTTTCCGTACAGCTGCTCGGCCATAATGCGACTTAGTGCCCCCTCTAGGGCTACGCGCTCTGGAGGCGATGCACCACTGTCGACAAACAGCCGCGCGGGCTTCCCCGTCATCGGCGAGAAGTCGTCGGGCAGTACCAGACCGACGGCAGCGGTTTCATTTTTTACCGCGGCGCGAACCGCTTCGATACTCTTGCTCTGCAGGACCTTTGTTGCCGGATGCTCACCAAGGCCCGCCACAATATCCGTGGCCCGAGAGTTGGCGTTCTCGGATGCGTAGACGGCAACCGTGAATCCATCGGGCTCGCCGTTGCTCTCTTGGAAAATGGATCCAAAGACGCCCATAAAGATCAGCGGCAATAAGAAGAGACTGAGGACAGCTCCCCTGTCGCTGGCGAGCAAGAGCATGTCTTTGCGAACGGAGGCGAGAATCATTGTTCCTCGTCCCGAAGCTCGCGGCCGGTTAAGCGGAGGAAGACACTTTCAAGGTCCACCTTCTGCGAGTGAATCGAGCAAACCTGAAGCTCGCCGGCCTGTAGCGCGCTTACGACAGCGCCGCAATCTTGCATATCGATGGACAACTCCTGACCATCGAGCTGATAGCGGATGCTCGAGGGTATACGCGCCTCGACTAAGCTGGCATCGCCGGCAAATTCGATACGCAGAGTCGCCGAGGAGTCTTGCAAAAGTGCCTTTACCGGCTGGCACGCGACCACCTTGCCGTGGTCGACAATGGCAACGCGAGTGCAAAGCGCCTCGACCTCTTCGAGGTAGTGGCTGGTGTAGAGCACAGTTGTGCCTTCTTCGTCTCGAAGCCGCCGAATCGCATCAAAGAGAAAGATGCGCGACTGCGGATCAACACCAACGGTCGGCTCGTCAAGCACAAGGAGCTTTGGCTTGTGAATTAGGCCGGCCACCAAGTTGAGGCGACGTTTCATGCCACCAGAGAAATTCTTAACGCGCTCGTTGCCTCGAGCCTGTAGGCCGGCAAGCTCGAGCGCCCAATCCACCCGCGCCGCTCGCTCGTGGCGGGGAATGTCATAGGGCGAGGCAAAGAAGCGAAGATTCTCGCGAGCGCTCATCTGCTCGTAGAGCGCTAGGTCTTGAGGAACGTAGCCAATCGAGGCTTTGAATTTTGGTGCCTCTTTGGACAAAGAAAACCCGCCAACAGTGACCTCACCGGAGGTTGGCGTGACAACCCCGCAAATCATCTGAATGGTCGTTGTCTTGCCGGCTCCATTGGGACCAAGCAGCCCAAAGATTTCGCCTTGCTCAACCGATAGGTCCAAATTGTCAACAGCGACGTTGTCACCGTAAACCTTCCGCAACGTATTGGCAGCTAAGAAACTCATGAGGGCCGAAGCCCGGCCACTCTAAGATGATTGCTAGCGATTACGCAAAGCAAAGCGCCGCTCAGCGTAGGCGGCATCTTCGATCCACAGTCGTCGTGCTGCCCAATGCATAATCGGGCGCAGTGCAGGCGTTGCAACTCGAGCCGCTCGAAAGCCAAGCCGCTCGGAAGTTGCCAGCGTTGCCTCGATGATTGCTGTGCGCCCATCTGCGAGCGGAGTCGCATGGGTTTCCACTACCGAACCTGTGCCTTCGCCATCGACGATAGTCATCACGATCGTGCGTGGGTCGGGGCAGGTGAACTCGGCATCTACCTCGATGCCGACGCGCCCAAAGAGACGATAGACAACGCGGCAGGTAACCGAATCGTCTTTGAGCTCGATAACCTCGAGCCGACCAAAGGAGTGCGGGTGGTAGTGAGCACCATGCCAAGGGTCTAAGCGATTGGCGATGACGTCTTCGGGCTCGCAGCTGGCCTCAACGCGAACCACAGCGTCGATAAAATGCTTGGGCCGTGTTGGCAATATCGGCGCATCAGTTGTGACCTCGCCTTTGCCAGCGAGCTGAACCCAAAGCAGCACGCCATCATCATGGCTTGGAAAGATTCGCCAACCGCCGTGGCCCTCATCGCCAAGCGCAAGCCCGTGCCAAGGACAAACAATCTTGCAGCCCTCGATGCGGCCATCCGCAAGAGAGGCGCCCATGTGAGGGCATGCCTCGGGTGCTACATGCAGCTTGCCTTCGCCCCGCCATACGACGAGCTTCTTGCCATCGACAATGTAGGCCTTGGGCCGATCGGAGAGCGACGACGATGCATCGATGACAAACCACCCACCGCTCGGCTTGCGTTGCGAGCTTGCAAGCGCCTGCTTAATCCACATCGGATCGGCTTGTTTCCAATCGGGCTCTGCACGCAGGTGCTCGGCTCTATCGGCGGTTTGCGGGGATTTTCCGAACGTCCACATGGTTACTGCTTCCTTGGTCGTGGGCTCAGAATCGGAGCCACCTTCATAAGCGACGCTAGCATGCCACGCGGTGCGACCGACTCGATTGCCTCAGTTGCTTTGCCCGCTCGATCCAAAATCTTGTTCGCGGCGGAGAAGCCCGAGGCTGCCGCTCGCTCCATAAGCGCGGATGGGAACGGCAAGCGAACAAAGTCGCCAGCGAGAAAGACATTCGCGTGGGGCGTCTCGACTCCGGGCCGATTCTTGTAGGTGCCACAGGAGAAGTCTGGGCAGTCTTGGCGCAACAAGTAGCGCTCGTCGATAACGCGAGCATTCGCTGTCTCGGGATAGAGGCTGTGCAGCGCAGCCAACAAGTCTGCGCGAATTTTGTCTTCCGGCATCTCGCTTGGGACTCCGTAGGCATGCAACTCGACGACAGAACCACCGTGCTCCTCGGCCCACTGCCGACTCTCGTCTTGAAAGAGATGGTAGAGCGAGATGTTGTCGATGATGCCAAGCCCAGAGGTTCCAACAAAAGGCTTGCGACCCGCGTGCGTTGCTTTGTCGAGCCACAGCCGCCAAACCACAAAGGGACGGGTTACGTCGAGGTTTTGCACCTTCTCGCTCCACTCGCCGTCATGCAAATCAGGCGAGTTTGCCAAAACCGTTTTTAGCGCAGGCACAGAGAGCGCCAATACAACATCCTTTGCGTCGATGACCTGGCCATCGGACCCGATTTGATAGCCCGCTGCCGTCTTGCGAACGCTGCGCACGTACTCGCCAAGATGAAGCTTGACGCCAAGGCCTCGCAGGTAGCCTTCGAACGGAGTCCAGAAGGCCTCTGACATTGGTCGCTTACAAACATCAAAGACCAAGCCCTCGCGATTTCCCATGAAGTAGAAGTGGAACATCATGAGCAGCTCGCCCGCCGACATCGTATTCTCGGGATTGAAGAACGAGTGGGCGAAAACATCAAAGAGCATTCGCCGAGCAGCAGGCGGAAAGCGCAGCGAGTCTAAGTACTCGCCAGCCGACATCTCATCGTAGTCTTCGTAGGTTGAAGCGCCATCGAAGGCGAGCATGCGCATGGCCGCCCGCGCATCGACTTTCATAAGATCTCGTAGCGAGAGCGTCTTGGTGCGGTGGGTGAGCGCGATGACATTGAAGGGAGCCGTGGCTGGCAGGTTGGAGAACGACTCACTTGCGCCATCGGGCCCGTAGATTGGGTAGTCGTGCAGTTGCTCGAGCATTTCGAGATTCGGATCCACGCGCCGCAGTAACTTGCGAAGGCTGTAGTACTGCCGAAAGAACGCGTGGAAGCCGCGTTCCATTTCTTGCGAGTCACCGTTGGCGAGCGTCTCGGTCCAGGCGCCCGCTCGGCCGCCAAGATACTGCTCGCCCTCGATAAGGGATACGCGAACGCCCTGCTCTGCCAAGGCCGTTGCCGCAGCAATGCCAGCGATGCCGCCGCCGATAACGACGACATCTCTCTTAGCCGATGAATCAAGCACTAGAGCGGCTTCTGCGCCATGAAGGAGTGCACGATGCCCCGCTGCCAACCATCCATGGGAAGCGTGCGTACGCCCTCGTAGCCTGCGTCGCGTAGCCTAGCTTCAAAGGTGCGAACGCCATCAAACTCGAGGACGCTATGGCGCAGGTACTTGAAGATTTCCGAGGAGCCGGCGAAGACGCGACCGCTTGGGATCACAACGCTAAGGGTCACAGCGTTCCAAACCAATTGGCTGCGCTTTGAGTCTGCTACCGAATACTCGTGCACGCAAAGTTGGCCCCCGGGCTTTAGAAGACTGAGAAGATTTCGCAGGCAGAGATCCGGGTCGGGAATGTTGCGAATCCCGTAAGCCATGTAGATGGCATCAAACGGCCCTTCCACGCCATAGTGCGCCGGATCGGTTGCATCGCCATGCACCCACTCGACGTTCTTGAGCTTGGTTTTCGTGCGGGCCTTTTCAAGCATTCCCTCGGAGAAGTCGAGTGCGCAGATCGTCGCCTTTGGATACGACTTACGAATCTCTTGGGTCGACAATCCGGTGCCGCAGCACAGTTCGAGAATTCGGGCATCCGGCTTCAGTTCGAGGCGCTTTGCGCTTTTCCGAAGGTGTCGTTTGTAGCCTGGGTTTAGGCCGGTGAGAAAGTCGTAGGCCTTTGCGACGCGATTAAACTCGCCGGGCACTTCAGTCTTATCGTTGGTTGTGAGTGTCATAAAAAGCCTTAGTGGTAGATCATCGAAATGGTGAGTTGAACATCGTCCTTCGATGTCACGTTAAATTTAGCGTCGCTAAACTTGGGTGGGCCAAAGCGGCTCGATGCGCCGTTTGAAGCGCCGTAGCCCTCTTTGGGAATACCAAAGAGCCCGGTCTTCATCTTAAAGTCTTTGTCTTCGTCGTGAAGCACGGCGATTGCATAGGTGCCGGGTTTAACATCGTCAAAACGAATCTCAATTTGCTCGCCAACAATGCGATAGGCCTTGCGCTCTTGGGCAATTTTGCCTTTATCGGGAAAGCCTTTTGCACTCGCAAAGAGCGAGACCAGCGCCTGCCCCTTCGCGTTCCGAAACCCTTTAATGGTGACTCGAATACTGCGAGAGGTCTCGGCTTTGGCAGCAGGCGTGGGTTGGGTTTCGATTGCGATACTTGGTTCCATCGTATTTGGATTGGTTGGTGACGCAGGCAGGATTGGGTCGTGCATTTCGGCTGTGGGCGTGGGCTCTTGTGCGTTTGCCGTGCCGCCGCATGCAGCGAGCACAAGAAGCAGCGCAAGCGGGGCTGATGTTTGCAAGCGAGGCACGGTTAGAGTCTCGGCATCTGGGAAAAGGAGAGCAAGAGACCAGGCGCTTCAAATTGCCCGCCAGCCATGGTGCGAGCCGGCAAGTTCTTGGCTTGGTTAACAAGGCAGTGGCCAACGAGTTCGAGCTTGCGCCGCGGGGAGACGATGGCCCGGCCCGAGCCGACGTCGCAATCGCGCGAGGCCAAGACAGTGCCTATCTCTGCATAGATTCGCCGGGCTGCCTCGATCGCCACGGCGCAGCGCCATGGCAGTCGCGCAAGGCCGTCGTCGCCAGAGGCGTAGTAGCGATCGGCAACCGCCAAGAGTTCTTCAACAGCGCTTGCGAGTGGCATAAGCGCATCGTCTGGCAAGTCGTCTCCTAGTGCTTCTCCAAGGCCAGTAGCCCCGTGCTTTGCCAAGAGTTCTTCTGGCAAGTAAAGCCGACCGCGATGCCAGTCTTCCATCACATCGCGCGAGATATTCGTGAGCTGCATGGCAACGCCCAAATGAGCAGCGTGCGCGATGGCCGAATCATCATCGACTCCCATTACGTGGCACATCATAAGTCCAACGGTGGAGGCGACTCGGTAGCAATACTCCAGAAGCTCTTCCATGGTCTGAAAGCAAACCGAGCCGATATCGCCTTCCATGCCTCTAAGAAGTTCTCTTGGGTACAAGAGCGGAATCCCGCAGGCATTTACAACTTCGCCAAACGCATCGACGATTGGGTCGCCCGTTGTACCACCACGCTCAAGAGTATCGAGTTCGCTTTGAAGTTCGGCTACGGCAACCGTCTTGTCGCCATCGCCTTCGTCGACGGCATCGTCGGCCCGGCGGCACCAGGCGTAGACCACGGTTGCATGGCCGCGATCGCGCTTTGGCAAGAGTTGCGATGCGAGGTAGAAGCTTCGCGAGTTTTTGCGAATGCTATCCTTACAGAGCTGCTGAGCTGCGCTGCTCATAGACGATGGTCCTCGGCAATGGTTCGCGCCGTTGCCTTGGCCGAGTTGATAACTCCGGGCACGCCTGCTCCGGGATGCGTGCCGGCTCCCACGAGGTAAAGATTGGGAATCTTCGCATCGCGGTTGTGCGGCCGGAAGTAGGCACTCTGGGTGAGATTGGGAGCGCAGGAGAACGCCGAGCCGTTGTAGGCCGCCAACTCCGACTGAAAGTCCTGAGGGTGAAACCAGCGCTTCACGGTGAGGTGCGAGCGAAGATCGGGCAGCACACTTTCGAGGTAGGTGAGAATTTGCTCGGCGTAGGGCTCGGAAATGCTCGACCAATCGAGCGGCGCATTTCCCAAGTGTGGCACTGGGGAAAGTACGTAGAAGGTGCCACGTCCCTCCGGTGCCATGCTCGGATCCGTTACATGCGGGGCGTGCAAGTAGAGCGAGAAGTCGCGGGGCAAGGAGGCACCGTGAAAGATGTCTTTAAGAAGTTCTCTGTAGCGAGAACCAAATAGGATGGTGTGATGCTCGACCTGCTCTTTGTAGGTGATGTCGGTTCCGAAGTAGAGAACAAAGAGAGACATGGACCACTTCATCCGCTCGAGGCGCTTGGTCTGGCGCTTGGCGCCCTTGGCACCGCGGTAGAGACGCTCGTAGGTGTGGTGCAAATCGGCATTCGAGACAACCATGTCAAAGGCCTCGCCCGTGCGGCTTGCACTTGTTACGTAGTGCGTCGTGCCCGCAACGCTCACGTTGTCGACCGGTGAGTTAAGTCGGATTTCGCCGCCGATTTCCTCGAAGACTTTCACGAGCGAGCGAACCAAGGCGCCAGTTCCGCCCCGAGGATACGAAACGCCCCATTTGCGCTCGAGATAGTGAATGAGCGTGTAGATCGAACTTGTCTCGAAGGGATTTCCTCCAACAAGTAGGCTGTGAAAGCTAAAGGCTTGCCGAAGGTGCTCATCCTTCATAAAGCGACTCACGGTCGAGTACACCGAGCGATCGGCTCGCAATCGCATAAGCTCCGGAGCCGCGCGAACCATATCGGAGAAGCGCAGAAAAGGCTGCGCTGCAAGTTCGTCGTAGCCTGCGTGAAAGACATCTTTGGAGTACTCGACGAAGCGGAGATAGCCTTCGACGTCGTCTGGATTGCGCTTGCGAATCTGCTCGATGAGCTTATCTTGGTCGCCGACGTAATCGAAGACGTCGCCGTCTTCCCACAGCAAACGGTAGAACGGGCTAACCGGAATGAGTTCGGCGTAATCAGACATCTTCTTACCCGCGACTTCGAAGAGTTCTTCAATGCACTCTGGCGCCGTCATCACGGTGGGCCCGGCATCAAAGATGTGGCCGTCCTCTTCGTAGACATAGGCGCGTCCGCCCGGCTTATCCCGGGCTTCAAAAATGGTGGTTTTTACGCCGGCGGCCTGCAGGCGAATCGCCACTGCCAAACCACCAAAACCGCTACCAATAACCGCCGCTCGCTTTTGACTAGACATAACTTTTCTCAAGTCGCTGAATGATTGTTTGCAACGCGAGGCGCCCCTCGGAAGGAGGCACATCCGTGCATAAGGTTTGAAAGGCGTCGGTCAACTGCCGACACACCTGGACTTTCGCATCGGCCGGCAAGTGCTTGCTAAGGCGCTCGCGCAGGCCTGCAGCGCACGCGCCACTCTCGACCTCGGCCGACATCGCTAGAAGCGTAGAAAACTCGGATTGCGAACAGTTCTGAACAGCCAAGACCCAGACCCAAGTGGGCCTGCCACCACGCAGGTCTTCTTCGCCCTTGTGCCCGCGTTGCGCGTTGAGGACACCACTAAGGTCGTCGAGTGTTTGCAGCGCTGTGCCCAAGTGTTGGCCAAAGCGTTCAAGGGAGGCTACGAGCTTTGCCGGGGCCCCAGCCGCAGTCGCGCCCAGGCTGGCCGCCAACTCAACAAGCGATGCGGTCTTTAGAATCGTAGTTGCCGAAACAATGGGGCGAATCTCTTCTGGGGCGAGTGTCGAGATACGCGCAGTAAGGTCAAGCGCCTGCCCTTGGTGACAGCGCAAGACGGCCCAGCGAAGCCTGCGCAGGAGCACGAGCTTTAACTCACTGGGAACATCGATGTCGTCGATGAGCGTGCTCGCCGCAAAGTACAACCAGTTGCCGGTATTGAGGGCAACCGGCGTTCCGTAGACGTGGTGCAAGGCGGGCTGACCGCGGCGCATCTCCGACTCGTCCTGAATATCGTCGATAATTAGCGATCCGGCATGCAGAAGCTCAAGTGCCATCGGCAACGTCTCCGGCATTTCGCACACGTCGCGCCCAGCTATCGTCCACGCGCTTTCGACAATAGCCCCGCGAAACTCTCGACCGGGCCTGCTAAGAAAATCTCGCAGAGGCAAGAGGAGAGCATTCTGCCAATGGCGCTCGGAGAGCTTGTCTGGGTCTGCAGCCACCACGGCGCGCACAAGCATTTCCGCAGCATCTGCGGCGGTAAACTCAGCGAGCGGGCTGACCTGTGATTGTAACGTTGTCATCCTTGTGCCGATTTCCTAAGCGCTCTGCGAAGGGAAAACCCTCGCGGTGGGCGGCCAGACAATATGCGCACACGGTCGGGAAGTGTCATCTCGAGCGCATAGAACCTGCGAATTGTTTCTTCGGGAAGCCGATAGAAGCGCTCAAAGACGTGAGCCCGTTGGTCGGGCTCAAAGCAGCCAAAGAGCATGCGATTTAGGAAACGAGCGAATTTGGCCTGTTGTTCGTGTGTTTTGGCTAGCTGTGCAAGCTTCGTAAGTAGGTCGCCGCGATCTGCTGCAGCAGCCACCGCCAGCGCACAGCGAAGAGCACAGGGCACCGAATATGCCGTTGCTGGGTGATACCAGTTGCCGCGAACACCCAAGCATATGTCCGCTTCTCCAGCTTGCGGTTGCACCTGCCAAGGCATGGGCAAAACTCCACTCTCTCGGCGCCCAATGCCTTCGATCTTGAGCCCAAGCCGTTGGCTGTACTCGCGAATTCGAGCTTCAAGTGCAGCGACATCTAGGATCGGACTCTCGCAAAAGTATGTGTCTTCGACAAAGAGCCGCCGGGGCCCAAAGGGTAAGACGTACATAAAGCGAAAGCCTTCAATCTGCTCGATTGATGCATCCATTAGAATGGGGGTGGTGATGCCATGGTCGGATTCGAGCAAGAGCTCGAGTCCCACAAATTTTTGAAACCCAGAACCCCGTGGAACCGCAGAACTGGGCCCTCGCGCATCGATCACCATCTTGCTGTGCAGCACGGTGCCATCTGCGAGGTGAACGCTATGCTCGGTACATTCCCTAGCCTTGGCACTCAAAAACACATCGCGCTTTGGAGAGTGTTGGGTAACCGCCGCATGAAGCGCCTCGCTCGTGATCGTTCGGTAGTTGTGCTCGAGCACGCGACGATGGCCAGAAAAGCGAACCTCATAATTGGGCCACTCAAACTGCACCAAGGGAGCTAGCCACGGTTTTGCCTCGGCCGGCGCGTCATCGGCATGAAACGACCACAGGTGATGGCCACCAATATGCTCCGCTTGCTCGACCAGGGCGATGCGATGCTCGGGCTTGTGGTGTGCGAGGGCCAAAGCCGTCAACGCCCCATGCAGGCCGCCGCCAACGATGACGCAGTGATAGTCAGGCCGCATGGGCGCTATTTCCTTTGTACCGGCTCACGAATTCGACCATTCATACCATATTCGTTCATAAAATCGACCACAAAGCGACGAATTCGACCGAAACTGGAAAGAATTCGTCCACAAACCGTTCACAGTGACGACGCGTAGCTCCGCATAATTTGAGACAAGAACTAGAGATAGTAGTGAAGCTGAAACATGCCGAGAGATGTTGTTCGCGTATTGGTGCCATGCCGCTCTGCCTTCGCGATGAACATCAGCTCCCACTTAGCGATGGGAAACCATTGGAGGGCTACGCTGGCTGCGTCCCTCGCGGTGGCTTTGACTTCCAGGTCCTCGTCGAAGCGCTCGTGGCTAACCGTCACCATTACGCCCTTTGTTGGCAGGTAGCTTAGCCCCAGATAGCTTATCCACTGAAGACGCGAGGGACTGGCGCTCTCAGTAAAGTTCTCATGTCCGCCATCCACTTCGGCCGATAGCAAAAGGTTAAGCGATTCGAAGTAGTGCTTGCCCCAAGCGCCCACCAGCACACGGGAATGCTCGTCGCTAACGCCGGCACGCCCTTGCAGCGCGACGGACGTTACGTCTCCAAGACGACGCTCGTAGTAGCCAGCGGCGCCAACATCCTGAGATCCACCGGATTGCAGAGCCGAGGGTACTGGCGCAAAGAGGCTTAGGTGGGTTTCCCAGTCGGGCCGCACTCGCCCTGCGGTGACGGTCAATGTCTCGTCCCAGGTGTAGAGGCCGGCTTCCCTTCGCACGTACCAAGTATGGTCTTGTGAGCGAAGGCCGAAGGGCGTGAGAAACCTGCCAGCTCGCGCGTAGTAGCCCGAATCGGAGTCGTTCCACATCCCGTAAAACTCGCGGGCTCCAAAGCGCTTGTACACAGGGTCTGCGTCCCGTACTTGCGCACGCGGCCCCATACTAAGATATGCCGACCAATTGGTTGCAAACGCAAACCGCGCGTAGGTGTCGCCCTGCATGGGAAAGGCGTTTAACTCGGTATCCCCTAGCTGGTCTTTAAGCAGAACTGCGCCGCGCATGTCGAGCCCAAGTTGCACCCATTGGGGTTCTTCGTAGACGCCGTAAAGCCAACGACCGTCACCGCCCCATGTCGAAATCGTATCGGCCGACTCGTCTCGGCCATAGGAGGTGAGAAGCCCGCCACCACTTGGCGCGTAATGACACAGGTTGCATCGCGAATTGCCGGTAGTGAATTGAAATTGCGGATACGCCTGTGCGACAGAACTCGTTAGCAGCAAGAGCATTGCAAAGCCGAGGCAAAGCAGCAGCCGTTGCCATGACATCAATCGCACGGTGCTCCTCCTGCAATCCAAGCTTCAATAAGCTCCACATCCTGTAGCGAGAGCGGCCTATCGGGCGGCATCGTGATGTCGCTTCCGCGAAGAACGGTTACTAGGCGCGACGACTCCGGTTGGCCGGGCACGACAAAGCCACCACTGCCCTGCTCTGCCGTGCCACAAGGCAATCCGACGAGGGTAGCGTAGGCCTGCTCCGGCTCTTGGAGACGCAATCCAGCGGCGGCATTTTGGCCGGTGTGGCACGAGACCGTTGCGCAGTTCTGACGAATGATGGCCTCGTGTATGTAGCCCCACTCGGCCGGTCGATCGTCGCTCCCACAAGCGAGCGCGAGCGCTGCGGCAAATATCAATACGTAGCCCCTCTGCATACGGGCAGTCTCACACAGAATGACTGCTCCTTCGAGACGAAGAACATTGCCTAGCGCCCAACTTGAGCGCACAGTGGCCGCGATGAAAGTCGCTTCGAATCGATACTACTAGTTGCCAATTTGCCAAGATTGCGGAGCCTGCTGTGCGAGTTTTCGCGTGAGCTTCTACTGGGGCGAAGGCGACGATGCGCATGGCACGGTGCCAGCTGCGATGACGACCCAGGTTGGCAACCTTCGTCGCGCGATGAAGGGCACCGTCACGGCTACCCCAAAGTGCGAAGCGCTTACCGGTGTCATTGGAAGCGAAACGGCCTGCTCGATCTACGCGCTGCGACCAAGCCCTTGTCGCGATTTTACGGCGTCATGGGAACACGGGGTGGTGAACGAAGCTTGCGATCGGGCAAGGGCACGTCACGGGCTGCGACCGCTGGTGCCTGAAGACTGGGACGACGACCCAGAGTTGCCAGAGCCACTCTGGCCCAAGCGCGCAGCCTAGAGCGAAGGCCACGACAAAACACCGTGGCGCGCACAAGCGAGCATTTACCATCGCAACGCTTTGGTTTACATCGTTCCGCAGTCAATCCATTCAGCGAGCTTTGCGCGATCCTCGGCAGTTGGAATCGCCTCCACCGCCGAGGGAGGCATCGATGTACCCAAGCCTGCACGGACCTGAATGCGCACCGAATCTGCCATGACTTGCTCAAGGGTGTCCCAATTCTTACTGGCCGGGGCACCATTGCGATGAAGGGAAGTTGATGAGTGGCACGTGGTGCAAAAGTCAGCGAAGAACTGCTCACCGAAGTTGGCGTAGGTGAGTGTCGAGGTTGTGCAATCTGCGGCATCTGCCGGGGCACTTGCATCCGCAGGGGTGCTGGCATCTGCTCCGGTATCCGCACCATCGCCTCCGCACGCTGCAAGTGAGACAGAGAAAGCGAGACCAAGTAGCAAATCTCGAGTCAATTGAATCCTTCGGTTGACGGGTTCCTGCACAGCGAACCAAGTAAAGAACAATTCTAATTCGATACTCTGGCCAATACAACGCGCCAGGGGTTCGCTCAGGCGAGCCAACGATGCAGCCATGCATACATGGCCACCTCAGCACCGACGTTGCATTACGCATCATCCTGCGAGCGCTTGGCAAAGCCCAGTCGCGAGTCGTAGGGCAAATAGCGGGCTAACTCGCCGAAATCAAGCGCGGCGCGTCACTGGCGGCGATGGCCTGCCCTTTGCTTCTGATTGTCTGATGGGTATCTGGACACAAGAAGCCGTGAGTCGTTTCCGTGGGCTTCTTGCTGGACTCATCTTCATCACAGGCGCCGCTTGTGGTTCTTCTGGCGGGCAGCCCGCGAACAATGCTGACGGAGGGCCTGATGCCGGCGAGACCAGCCAATTGTGCCAAGCGCCCATCGGAGCTGATGTGACAGGCACAGAGACATATGAAGATGGAGTGGGCGGGATTGCATCGGTCGAAATCACCGGTCGCGAGACCTGCAAACGAAGCTACGCGCTTCGCAGCAATGCCGAGCTTCGCGACAATCTCCCAGCCAATCCGCGACGCGTTTCCGAAGCAGCAAACGCAGCTACATTGCGAAGTGGGAACGATATATTCGATGCACTCTACGCACTCGCCTTAGAAGAAGTACGAGAACTCTCGGTCGATGCCGTGCGTGACGGCGCGTTTGCCAATGGCCAAGCCGTTGCTTGCGGTGATGGTGGATGCTTTGAAACGGGCCGTCTGTGGAATTATGTTTGGACGCGCGATGCCGCGTACGCAATCGATCTTGGCCTCGCCGGTGTCGACCCAAGTCGGTCGCTAAACACGCTACTTTTTAAACTCTCCGAGCGGCGCAGCGGCGGCGATACGCAAATTGTCCAAGACACCGGTACGGGAGGAAGCTACCCCGTATCGAGTGACCGCGTCGCATGGGCTCTTGGAGCAAGCACCTTGCTTCATGAACTTCCCAACTCCGATCGAGAGGCGTTTCGCGCCAAGGTATTTGAAGCCCTTTCCAATACCATCGAGCAAGATCGACGAATCGTATGGGACAGCGCCGATGGCCTGTACCGCGGAGAGCAGTCCTTTCTCGATTGGCGAGAGCAAAGCTATGCCGACTGGACGCGCAATGCCGTTGTCCACATTGCAATGGGGAAAGCTCTTAGTACCAACCTGCTTCACTTGCGCAGCCTAGAAATTGCTTCCGAGCTCGCAGGCGAAAGCGACGAAGCAGAGCAGCAAACCCGGTACCGCCAATGGGCCACCGAGCTGCGGCAGAGTATCCAAAGCCGCTTCTGGCTCGAAGAGGAGGGCCTGTTTTCAAGCTTCATAGGCACCGAACTAGACGGCGCCCCTGCCCGCAGATTTGATCTCCTGAGCTCGGCATTTGCGGTGCTCTTTGGTCTTGCAAGCGAGGCACAAGCCCAGCGCATTGTGGCGAACTATCCGCACTACGGCCACGGAGCACCGGTTCTATGGCCGCAGCAGCAGGATACGCCCATCTATCACAATCGCGGCGAGTGGCCGTTTGTCACCGCCTACTGGCTGCGAGCCGCTGCGCAAGCGAATCATCATGCGGTCGCCACCCGCATGGTGAATGCGCTCGTGCGAGGCACCGCGCTCAATCTCTCCAACATGGAAAACTTCGAAGCCTCGTCGGGGGCGCCCTATGTCTCCGAGGGCGCGACCTCGGGCCCTGTTGTCAATTCGCAAAGGCAGCTGTGGTCGGTGGCCGGCTACCTTTCGATGGTGCATCACACCCTCTTTGGTCTGCACCCCAACTCAGATGGCCTCGCTGTCGAGCCCTACCTTAGCGGCGAGCTTCGCAATACGCTTTTTGTGGGCACAGACTCTCTCGTTCTAAACGACTATCGCTTTCAAAACCTTCCGCTGCGCATCATCCTGCAATTGCCCACAGCCGGAGGAAGCGAAGCCGGCTATCGAGTCGCCAACATGACGCTAAACGGCGCACCTCACACTGGGCCCATTGCAGCGAGCATGCTCACAGCAGGGGCTACGGTAGAGGTCACCTTGGTACCCAGCGAGAACGCCGATTCGCCGCTTTTCACCCTAGTATCCGACCAAGACTATCGAGATGTCTTTGCGCCTCGCACTCCAATCATCACCTCGGTTTCCGAAGACAAAGGCGGCATTGCGTTGGCGATCGATATGAGCGGCGAAGGCAATAACGACATCCGCGTGCATGTGTACCGCGACGGCCAGCGAGTGGCATCCAACCTGCCGGCATCGACTCAGACATTCACCGACACTGAAGTCGATGCGACCGCACAGACAAGCCACTGCTACACGATCGAGACATCCTTTGCATCTGGGAATTATTCTCAGCACTCTCCGCCAAATTGTTGGTGGCAGCGAGAGACTGCAGCAATCTCGGTTGTGCAGGCCACAGCCTTTACGAATACCGGAGGCCAGCCAAGCACAAATTACGGCCGCTTCCACTACGAAGACTGGGGCGAGGCTGGCGATGCGCTTAGCATCGGCAACGTAGAGGCAACTCACACGGGTCCTCACCTACTACAAGTTCTGTATGGAAACGGTGCTGGATCCGAGGAGTCGGGAATTACTTGCGCCCTAAAACGCCTCTCGGTCACCGACGAGGCGACCGAGCAGGAAGTGGCGTTTGGAGCCCTTGTAATGCCTCATTTGGGTGATTGGGCGCGCTGGGGCGAATCCAATTTCATCACCGCAAACTTACAACAAGGCCGCAGCTACCGTATCGAAATACGAAGCGACTCGGAGTACAGCAATATGAGCGTGTTCTCGCACTTTGCCAGCTACACAGGCGGGCTCGGTGGCACCGATGGCGAGTTTAACAAGGTCAACATCGCCGAGTTGCGGCTCTTGGCGCGGTAACGCTACGGCTGCGTCGCCGCGTTTCCAACGGCCTTTGACAGCGCCTCAAAGTGTCGAACGTGAAATGTGAGGCTCTCGTCAATTCGGTCGGCCCACAGTGCCCAATCGTGCTTGCCAGGAACAAGTGCGAAGTCATGAGTGATGCCTCGCGCCTCGAGCACTTCGTGAAGGTAACTCGCACCGTGTTGCAATCGGAAGCCATCCTCGGTTCCGCAATCGAGGTAGATGGCCAAGTCGCCATCGCCTAGCGACTGCGCGAGGGTGGCTGGATCGTGCGCGCGCCAATTGCCAATGGCTTCGCCAAAGATTGAACGCATGTGCACGCCAAAGGCACCAATGCGCTGGGTGAGTTCGGCGGGATTGTCGAACTGCTGGACCTTTCCTTGCTGATAGGGATACGGCCCTTTGTACAAGAGCGCTGCAATGCCCGAGTGACTCGCAATCGAGGAGAAGACGTCTTTGTGCCGCATTCCTAGCACTAACGCTCCATAGCCGCCCATCGATAGCCCACCAATGGCGCGTCCCTCCCGGCTGGCGATTGTGCGATAGCTAGCATCGATGTGTGCGACGGCGTCGGTGACGACATACGACTCGTAGCGACCGTCTCGTACGCAGTAGGTCGTTCGATCCTCCGCCTTGCCAAAGGGCCGAGGCGTCTTGAGGCAGGCCTCATAATCAGCCTTTGTCTGGGTGTCTACGTAAAAGCTATCGTCGCCATCAAGCATCACCAAAATTGCCTGCAGAGCCATTGCATCGGCTGTCTTGGCAATTCCCGTGCGCGGCCAATCGCCTTCTTCGCCGCCAATTCCGTGCAGCATATACACCACCGGATAGCGCTTCTCGCTCAGCTGGTAGCCTGCAGGTAAATAGACTTGGTAGTCCTTGTCGACGCCAAGCGCTTTGGAGTGAAAGCTCGCTTCCTTTAGCGTTCCTTTCGCCTCCGCCGCTTGCATTGCATCAGGCAGGGGCTGCAATGACGTTGCCGGTTCGGCCGAAGGCTTTGATTCTGGTGCGGTACTAGAGCCGCAGCCAAGAAGAAGAGAAACAAGAACAATCGCTCGCATGTCCTTACTATAAGCACATTAGCGGTATTCCGGGCCACGCGTGGCAGAAGAGCTATGTTTGGACGCTAGTCGACTTCGAAGCCGCTATCGCAGTCGGTGAGAGGACCTGCCAAGCCGGACCACCCAGGCTGGCCCTCTGAAACACTTGGCCCGGTTCCCAAGACCGCCGAGAGTGAGAAGTCGCTGGTACTCATCTCAAAGAGTTCACCTGCTTCCGAGAAGACGTAGAGGCGAGCGAGCTCGTCGTCGAATAGAGAACCTCCCAGCGCGTGAATGCCAAACGAGCCACCGCTGCCCTTCTGCACCCCGGTCCCGGTGTCATAGGCAAAGTCGTAAACCGCCCCGGTGTCGATGGCGAAGCCCGGGTTGTCGGTGATTTCGTTATCAGAAATCCCGGGTGCCATGTCATCAATATCTGCGACTACCGCACTAGATAGGTCGCTAACCACAACATACTGTAAGTCGCCACTAAGAACATTTCCGGCAAATCGCAAGAGGCGATTGCCTTGTGCGGAGGTATCGTTAACGCCCGTATCCATGCCGTAGAGCCGACCGTCGCAGTCGGTATAGAGCGCCTCTAACATGATGCCTTTGGGCATAGCGCCTAACTCGGTTGAGACAACGTCGCTACCATCTCGTGGCGGATTTTCGATATGATAGAAGTAGGTTAGATCGTCGGCTTGGCTTAGCCGGGCGCCAAGCAGCGAACCGTCATCCAACATGGTTAGCGAGTTGTGACCAAGCGCCTTGCCGGGCATAGCGGCGCCCGTAAAGCCGACAACAGTACCGTCGCTTTCCGAAAGCTTGATGTAGACCAAGGTATCTGCCACCGAATACCAAAGCTCCGCGAACTGGGTTGCGGGCGGCAACGTCGCATCGGCCGCTGGCGGCGCCGCATCGGCGGGTTGAGCGCCATCGTAGACGCTCATCGCATCTGCGGCTCCCTGCCCTCCGCTATCGCTAGGGCCACAAGCCAGTACCAGGAAGAGCAAAGGAAAACAGCGCATCTGGTTGATGATATCACGTGCCCGCTAGTGCGCGAACAAAGGCTGCGCGAGGCTGTGCAATCGGCGACATCATTGCTAATCAAACGAGGGGCGCGTTTTACATTCGCCCTCATCCAGGCAAACTCCGGAGAGCCCGCTTCCTGCACATCGAGCCCAATCCAATCCAACTTCTCAGAGTTTTTCGAACGATTGCGATTTCGGTAGCACTTGCTGGCGACAACCGCGAACTTCAAGTCTGCAATGGGCTTGGCCATCAGGTCACCCGATGTAGGTTTGACGAAGCGCAGTGCAGCGCAAAAGCCTAGAACGCACCTTGGGCACTGGAACTCTTCGATTTGTCGGGTTCAAGACCAAGTTCAAGATCTTTCCAAACGTGCGCGGCTCCGACGAAGCTCGTAGAAGCCGCTGGCTTAGCGAAGTCGCCGCCTTGGTGCCAAGCAAGCAGCTTAGTCAATCACAAGCGGCTTTGGTGGAACGAGGATCAACACATCGCGCTCGTCGAGGTCTGTGCATCCGCCAGCCACCACGCGAATCGCAGCCTTAAAGATCTGAGCTTCGGTGGTCGCAGGAACAAAGTCGTTAAACGCGCGCACATCGAATTCGACAATCGTGCCCGGCGTGACGTCTTGAAACTCGGTTGCATTAAAGCTCGGATCCGGCAAGGTTGGCGGCGCTTGCGGCAGCGTAAAGGCAACAGGCGTAATCGACTTGATAAATTGTGCCGTGGTCCCCGAAGCGAGCGGAGTGCCGGTGGTGCTTTCCGTCTCTCCTGCGGTCTCGGTATTCACATCAAACGTTGCGAATCGCGTGAGCATGTTGATTCCGGTTACGGCGTGGCCTCCAAGGCCGGTCCCAGAGCTATCAACTCGAAATACAAGAGGGCACAGGCCGTCGCCATCGGGCGCGCGTCCCGTTCCATTAAAGTCGGTGCAACACTGGCCAACCGCACACCCCGATGGGCGCGAAGGCACATCCCACGCTTGTGGGGGCACCCGGGCATTGGTCGAGGTTGCGAAATCTTCTAAGTCACCCTGCCCCTCGCAAATGGGGTCGAGACCACCACCGACAGGGGCAATGCCAACGACTCGGCCACAGATATTGTCCAATGCCAACTTAGTTTCGGCACGGGTGTGTGCCGCCGCAGCGACGACTCCTTCGTAGCCATTGTCATCGCCAACGGTGGGACAGAACGTGCTCTCGCCTGGAGCGTGGGAGAACGCATCGGTTATCTGAACGATGATAGGCATCGTGCCATCACGAAAGCCCACACCGCCAATGCCGCTCGTATTTGCCGCAACGGACGTGGCGCCAGGACCGCTAAGCCCTGCTCCGGTTGCCGCCTGGTAGAGCCCCTCAATGTTGGACTCGGCCAAGTCGTTGCCGCAGCCAATTGGACTCCCGCTCGGGGTCGACATTGCGTCCACAGCGATCGTCACAGCGGCAATGTCATTGGTGATTTCCTGAAAGAGCTTGAACGGTTGATCCGGGTTATTCGACCCGGAGAAGCAATCGTCAAAAGCGACGAGCGAGCCGTAGGGAGAAACAGGGAAGTCTTCTGCGACCCCCGCACCGAATTGGGTATCGGCAATCTGCGCCTGGATTCCGGGGACCACTGTGGTGTTGAGCGCGTTTTGCAAGTTGCCGATTTCACCACCCATCGAACCCGTGGTGTCCATCAGGAAGAAGACATCCGCTGCAGGCACGTCGGTACCAAATGCTAGTGGTTTGTCCTGCGGCCCAGCTGCATCCTCATGAGGAAGCACAAAGAAAAAATCCTGCTGTGGGCCGGTCTGCTGGTACGCAACGACCGTCAGCTGAGCAACGCCACTGAGTCCTTCGAACTCGGCTGTGATTTTTGAAACTTCAGCGCTTGCCGTAGCAAAGGCCGGGACATCGAGAACCGCGCCAAGCATGGTGCCAACGGCGCTATTTTCGACGGTCCATGAGACCGAGGCAGTGAGGTCTTCAGAGGTGCTATCGGAGAAGTTCCCCGTCGCCGTGAACTCTTGAGCAAGTCCCACGCCCAGGTCCATTTCCAAAATCGCATTTTCCGGCGTAATTGATATCGACTGCAACACGCGTTCGCCCGTGCTGGCATCAATATCGGCGTTGCCACCGCCATCGGTGTTGCCATCGCCCACTGTTGCACCACAGGCGGTACTAGCGAGTGCGATGGCGAGAAGCCAGGGCTGGATACGACTGTGATTTTTCTGAATCTCTGGCATAGGACCTTCTTCTGCACAATCTAACACCTATGGTCGCAAAGCCCTAGTCTGTGATGGTTGCGAAAGCACAACGTGAAGGGCTGGAGTCACGCGCACTCGTCGTCGACGCGGTGCGCAACACGCAAAGTTCGTAGGTAGATGTATGCAGCCAAGCGCGAACGACCGCCCCATGACCCCGCATCGCCCCAAAACGAATTGCGCCTAAGACTATTTCTAATCTTCACTTCAAGGTGCGGCACCCAAGCGAGTAGTCAATCGCCGGATAAAAGAACCCACAACGCTTGCGGTGGATAGCCTTAAAGACTGAAGCTCCTGTGCGGTCGACGATGAGGCGAGTTTTTCGAACAGAGAGAACGGTGCGTTGGATTGTTATCACCGGCTTTGTTCTTGCGTGGTACGCCGTCAATGGATATCGCGTGGGCACGGCCGACCATGGCTTGCTAACGCCGATGGTCGATCGTCTGCTAGATAGCAATTTCCTAGCCGGCGACTACCTCTACTCCACAAACCATCCAACACTACTTTGGTACGTCTATGCGCCCTTCTTTTGGGCACTTGGCACCGAGTGGGCATCATTCCTGATGCACGTTAGCTGTCTCATCGGCCTGGGCTACGCGGTAACATATCTCGCTCGTTCCCTAACCAACGTAGGCTCTTCGGTCGCTGTCAGTGCGATTGCCCTCACCATCCTCGTGCCCATCGCTCAAACGTTTGGTGCCCTGCCAACGTTCGACGATCTGATTCTTCCTCGTGTTGTAAGTCTAGCCCCGCTTCTCGTCGCTCTTGGCCTCGCTGCCAAAGGACGGTACGCAGCCGGCTTTGCTCTGGCTGGGCTCGTCTTCAACCTCCACCCAACCACCGCGGCACACGCCGCTGTACTAATCGGCGGCCTCTGGCTCCTCAGCAAACCAACAACGCGTAGGCGCTTCCTCGAGCCGCTCGCCTTCATCGGCGCCGCGCTGCCGCTACTACTCATGCTTGGCTTCTCAGGTCATGGCTCGCAAGTCTCGATGCCTTTCCCGCAAGCGTGGCTCGACCTCACAGCAGTCTCGTGGCCGTTTCATCACTTTCCTCAACACTTCTCCCTGCTTCAATGGATCTTCGGCGTTGTACCGTGGCTATTCTGGCTGGGCTCCCGCTCAGCAATTCGCTCCAGGGCCGCCGATGCCTTCATGATTGCGACTCTAGTCTTTTGTGGAATCGGATTTATTCTCATTAACTACCTCCGGGTGCCGCAGGCTTTGGCGATACACGTATTCGAGAGCACCCGCTTTGCGCACTACATCGCTGCGATCCTCGTGGCTGCGTGGGTGGTAAAAGCGTTTTCACAACCAACCTTTTTGCGCGCTGCCCCCGGTCTTCTAGCGGGCCTGTTAACTGTGCTCTTCTCCATCACAGGCTACGATGAGTGGGAACTGGGGTTTGCGCATGCGCTGCCCTTAGGCGTCGTACTGGCAGGCGTCGGGGAATTCTTCGCAAGTAGAACTGCGCCGCCAAGCGATGCTCCGGGGCCTCTATCGCGCTACAGCAACGCACCTTTGATTGCGGCCGCGGTGGCAGCAGTTCTCACGGTTTCATGGCTGCGACTACAGGAGCGTCATCGCCCGATGCGCTTTACAATTGACGCGAGTGTGGTGACCGAATACGGCGGTCCGCTCGCGGATACGTCCTCAACAGAGATGCGCGACGCAAGCGGCCTCAACGTCATGAAATGGTGCCGCGACAACCTTTCAAACGAAGTGCTCGTCGCGATTCCCCCTGTCATGTTTCATCCACTCGCATCCTTTCGAGTCGTTGCCAAGCGACGGCCTTTTGTGACCTGGAAGGACGGGAGCGAAGCGGCGTTTAGTGAGGCTTTCGCAGAGGAGTGGAAGGCTCGAATCACCTCCATCACCTCATCAGACGTTCTTGCTCCACTCCCCCCTGGGAATGCATTCATGCCATTCCTCGGCAAGCTCGACACCGCTGGGCGCGAGTTTCAGGAGCTCGACGAGGCTCGCCTCAGAACTCTTCGGGATCGCTACGGAGTCACCCACGTATTGCGCAACAGTGATTCGGCCGCGCTTCACTTTCCGCTACTCTACGAAGACAGCAAATATCGCCTCTATACGCTAGCGGAGCAGATACAGGAGTGAGCAATCGCGGGCCGGCCCGCAAATGGCGCTGCGGCCTGCCAGCGGCTCCTACTATCGGTCAGGCCATCCGCAACATTCGCTACTTCCCTAGTGCTCGGCGATGCGTACACTGCGGCGACCATGAATCGTTTACAGAGTCTGCTCGCGCTCGCACTTCTAATCACCGCCTGCGGCGATTCCAGCAATAACGTTGGCGATGATGCGAGCACGATCGACGCTGGCCCAGCGTTTCCGGCGTGGAAGGCAGGTCGAGAGCCCGCCGTAACGACCATCGGCGTTCGCCGTACACTCACTCCAGTGCGCGGCATTATTCACCTGCACTCTCCGCTTTCTCATGATGCGTGTGACGGTCAGGGCTACAGAGAAGAGACCGGCACGATTGACGAAGACTGCCTCTCCGACCTGCGATCGGCTCTCTGCACAATGCACATCGACTTTGCTGCCCTCACCGATCACGATGATTTCTTTGCCGACCAAGACTTTGAAGAAACCTACCTTCAGCGCAGTGATGATGCACTTGTTCGCAATGACAAAGGTGATGCCGTCGCATCGCGCATCACTTGCGAGGATGGCCATGAAGTTTTGTGGACGGTAGGCAGCGAGAATGCCCTCATGCCCGTCATGCTCGATCGTCACCCTGTGGGCACAATCGAAGATCGCAAGGCAATCTACAATTCGAATAATGCCACAACTGCCAACGCCTTTCGCGATCAGGGCGGCCTCACCTTTCTCGCTCATACCGAAGACAAGGACATCGAGCTTTTGCGTTCCCTTGGCCTCGACGGGCTCGAAATCTACAATCTTCACGCAAACCTCGATCCGGGCATTAGAGAAGAGTTCTTAGGCCTTGATGGTCCGGCGGCATTTCGAGCAGCGTTGGACTTTGCCGGTGTTGACGAACTTGGCCCCGAGCCGGATTTGGCAATGATTGCATTTCTCGAACCCTCCAATGTCGCATTGCAAAAGTGGGATACGCTTTTGGGCGAAGGGCTTCGGCTAACGGGAACCGCCGGTACCGATGCGCATCAAAATGCCCTCCCTGTCATGTTTCGCGATGGCGAGCGCGGCGATTCCTACCGACGAATGATTTCCTGGTTCTCAAACATTGCCCTCGTTGAAACGCCTGGCGACCACGAGTCACTACAAGATTCCCTCGACAAGGGCCGCAGCTTCGTAGCCTTCGAGATTATGGGAAGTCCATCGGGCTTTGACGTGCGAGCTACCAAGGCCAATAGCGCGACACTTGAACTCGGCGATGAAGCACAAAGCGATGCGGGCTATCAGCTCGTCGTAACAACACCTTCGGTCTTCGGCCTAGATGCCTCACTTCCAACGCCAGAGATGCGCGTCTCAATCCTTCATGTTGATGAATCTGGCAGCCGTGAAGTTGCTTCGGGAACAAGTGGAGATGTGACAACTCCGCTTTCAAGCCCCGGCGCCTACCGCGTCGAGGTTTACATCACTCCAAAGCACCTCAGTCCCTATCTCGGCAATCTCGGTCCCGAGCACGCCGAGAAAGAACTGCCGTGGATCTACAGCAACCCGATCTACGTCGTCGCTCCATAGGAACAATTCGGTATCGCCAGTCGGCGCTCTAGCAGTACGACTACGACATCACCGTGAAGTCGGTCTGGACGGAGGCGTCTGGAACCGCGGGCAAGCAGTTTCTCGCCATTCTTGAAGACGACGCCTACAGCCACAGCGATCACATCGTGCTCTACGGCGAGAAGAACAACAGCCTCAGCGTTCGCGACTTTCAAGGCCACTGGTGGATTGCAGGCAACCCAGGAAATCACGTGTCCTCTCAGGACAACTGGTACACCTTCGAGGCCGACTTCATCACCGCAAGCGAGATGAAGGTGACGCTCGTTGGTCAAAATGGAACTACCTACAACTTGGTCTATGAACGAGAGACGTTGACCAGCAGCCTTAGACGAGCGGCCACCGTCGCCATCAATGCCTACTACGCCAAGTACGACGAACTTCGCGATTCCGATGTCGACTCCATCGCCGAACGAAACGCTCATCTTCGCCTGCACCTTCGCACCCATGACTTTGGACCAAACGAGCACTGGGAATCCTACGAGTACCAGCTTGAGCAGTTCTGGCTGCAGATTGAGGCCTATCTTGAGATTGCCGATCGCAACTCGTCACTTGAGAATGTCACAGTCAAAGCCGACGGAACCGACGCGCTCTCGCAACACTTCCTAGCGACATACGAGGCGACCGAGTTCACTAACGAAAACGACCTTCCCGACCGGAAGATCTTCTGGAAGACTGGGACTGGGTAAACAACGACGCTCCAGAGTTTTTCGTAGTTAGCCGAGGTGTCGAAGGCTTAACAGCCGGCCCGATTCGAGAGGGTATGGAGAAGTTCGTGACGCATACATTTAAGCGCCTCACAGCATTTGAGTGCCAGGATGGCTACGAGTACACGCCAGACTTCACCTGGTACCTGCAGGACGGAACCGTCGTAAGCTACGGCGTCGGCCCCGAGTGCGACTGAGCTACTTCTTGCGGCGGGACTTCGGGCGAATCACTTGAGCAGCAGGCAGCGGTGCTGCCTTCGTCCGGCGTCGCACCCAGGACTTCTCAGAAGATTCCCCACCAAGGGCAACCAGCCAGGCGATCACCACAAGAACTGGATTGGCCTCGAAGTAAGAAATCGTCGCCAGTATCGCCACTAAAATGCGCGGTGCGACTAGCCAGCCCAGCCACCACACAAGCCCTCCGGTGGCGATGGACGAGAGCAGTAGCGTGAGACGCGGAAGCAAGGCAAGGCCGATAAGCAGGCCAAGAGCGTGCGCATCCCAGTAGTTTCCCGTACCAAATTCGACGCCGAAGGCTTGTATCGCCACCACCGAAGCAATCCCCACAAGAGCGAATACGAGAATGAATCGGAGTAGCAAGCGCATGCCTCAGATTAGCACCCTGAGTGAAGGGCGCCACCGAGGCCGTTTTGCCTGCTCAAAGCCACTCGTTTCGAGGTTGCCAACTCTTAGAACTGGCCACACACTGGCGTCCAACACCGGATCCCCCGGTGTGGCAACCAGGAAATACACACTATGGCAATTCGACTAGGTGACATCGCCCCCGACTTCACAGCCCAAAGCACGGCTGGTGAAATTCGTTTTCATGAATGGCTCGGCTCAAGCTGGGGCGTTCTCTTCTCCCACCCAAAAGACTTTACTCCGGTTTGCACAACCGAGCTCGGTCGCGTCGCCAAACTCAAGCCTGAGTTTGATAAGCGCAACGTGAAAGTTGCTGGCTTGAGTGTTGATTCACTCGAGGACCACAACAAGTGGGCATGCGACATCGAAGAGACCCAAGGTACTGCACTCAACTTCCCGCTTCTCGCAGATCCAGATCGCAAGATCGCCTTGGCCTACGACATGATCCACCCCAACGCCGACGCCACTCTCACCGTGCGTTCGGTCTTTGTGATCGGGCCCGAGAAAAAGGTCAAGCTAACGCTTACCTACCCAGCCAGCACCGGCCGCAACTTTGATGAGCTTCTCCGAGTCATCGATTCGCTTCAGCTCACCGCCGACCACCTGGTCGCAACACCGGCAGACTGGCAAGACGGACAAGACGTCATCGTTGTTCCTTCACTGAGCAACGAAGAAGCCACTGCCAAGTTCCCCAAAGGCGTAACGGTTATCAAGCCGTACCTGCGCACCACGCCGCAGCCCAATCGCTAGAAGTGACAGCTCGCGTGCCGCTTGTGCGCGATACGTGAACTCACTCGTGAGGTTCGCAGCACTACAGCTGCGAACCTAGAGCGCCGAGCATAAATCTTGATGGTCGAGTGTGTCGCGCACGTCCATGAGCGCAAAGCCCAAGAGGTTTAGGCCCCGCCACAACAATGGGTTCTCGGCGCGCTCATCGTCCGTCGCAAGCCCAATACCCCAAACACGATCCGGCGGGCTCGCCTCCACCAAGACGCGATTCTTGGTCCCCGTGAGAAACGCGCCAAGCTCGCTGTTCTGCGAAAACTTTCCAACGTTGCCGCGCACCACAATCTCGTAGCGACTCGCGCACCATCGGTCGTTGTCAAAGCCGCGAACCTTGCGACCAAGCGCTTTTGCCGCACCAGGAGAGGAGGCTCGAAGAATCTCTTCCAACGTCTCCTCGTCGCCAAAGAGCCGAGCCTTCTCGGCCATCATAAAGTGCTCGGTGGTTGCATAGCGAACGCCGTCAATCTCGAAGGCTGCTCCAAACCACTGGCTAAGACACCAGGCCCCGACCGCATCGCCGCGCTTGGCCGTGTGCCCCCAAAACATTAGGAAGCGAGTGCGCTTTCCAGAGGCGTAGAGTGTCTTGAGTTCTTCGAGATTCATGCGGGTTCTAATCGTGCGGGAAGCTGTGCACTGCCACGTGCACAGCCAATATAGGCTCTCTACTTGCCAAGCTCAACACCCACAATCTTAAGGCCGCCAACTGAAATCAGTGAGATAAACTCTAAGAGCGAGGCCTCGATGTGCCCGGAGCCTACAGAGACCTTGCCAAACGTAGGATCCGCCTCTCGCCACCCCGTTCCGTCGTGATAGGCGATCCAGTTGTGCGCGACCATCTCGGCGTTTTGCACCGCCATGCCTTGCCGAAGTTCAGCGGGCACTCCAGCAGCTCGCAAAAGCGAGACCGCCAAGACGCTGTACTCGGTGCAGTCTCCGCGTTTTTTGTCGAGCACATCAATCGCGTCTACCGCCTGCGGAGTAATCTCATAAGCGACGTTCTTCTTGACCCACGCGAGAATCGCGGCCGCTGCCTCTTTTGGCTGGCTATCCTTTGGCACGATTTTCTTGGCCAGCGATTTCACTCTTGGATGTGCTGGATTAAGGAGCCCATCGCTGCCTAGAAGTTGCTTTCGCTGACTCGTAGAAAGAGTTGCGACTGCAATGCTCTGCGAAGGTTTTGCGCCGGGCACGATCGTTAAGCGAACCGTTGACTTGCCTAGAACCTTCGCCGTTAGACGCGGTATGCCCGCGAACGATTCCGCAAACGCCTGAGGGTCGTCACCAACTTCAATCGTCAGCGAGAGGGGCTTCTCAAGTTCATCCTCGGATAATGAACGTGGAAGCGTCGCAGAATTGCGAATTCGCGGGCTTGCCAACCACTGATCTACGGCATTTAGATCTACGCCTTCTTTAGCGAGACGAGGCCGCAAGTGGCCTTCAAAGACGGGCACTCCATCATCTGCTCGAATCGACGTTGTGAAGTCGGCTGACTGCAAGACACCGGCGTAGATCGCAAAGACATTTAGTGTGTTCTTAAGATCCGTTCGAACGTTGGGGCTTATCGCTCGAATGGCCGCAGCACAGGCTTTGCCATCGAATGCACCGGCCATAAAGACTGGGGGCGCCCCCTTGGTGAGCACGCGCGCCAACGCTTCCTGCACGCGAGCGTTTGTACTCGATACAAGCAGGAGCGAGCCCCTCCGAGCGTAATGAAGCTCTCCCACTTCGCGCACGGCACCGGATTTGCCAAGCCCAACACGCTTTTCCCGAAGTGCCTTTGCAACGTTCGCATCGTAGTGAACAATCGCGATCCACTCACTCCAGAGTTTTCCTTTACTCGGTTTGTACCAGGCAAAGCTTCCTCGCTTGACGTTGTTTATCAGCCAGTACGGAGGTGCTACGCCCAAGTTCTTTGGATCGTACTCACCAAAGACGTCTTTCGCGTCCGTTGCTTTCTTCTTCGAATTCTTTGCCGTTGTCTTCTTCGACACCCCCGAACCAAATGAAACGTGGCTAATCGGTGTCCCAGGAATCAGTGCGGCAGTATCTGAGGAGTCGGTAAATTCTTCCCTCGTTCCTGCGGGCACTCGTACATGCAACCCTTCACTGTCCGCGAAAATCTCAAGTCCAACAGTGCTGTCAAACGTAGCCCCACTCCCAGCTTGCATAAATGCCTGCAGCGCAGCGCCATCCTTCCACTCTTTCGACGCTTCCAGGTATTTCGCGTTCTCCCCAAGCGATGCTCCTGTAGCCGGAGCGCTGCCAAGCAAACGATTCGCGAGTTGTATACTGGAGAAGGCAAAAACCCGGTCCCCAATAAAAAGATAGTGCTCGCTATCAAACGTGGAGTTGCCATCCTCGCGAGCCTGCGCGATCAGCATACGTTCGAGGGTATGACCTCCAACCGAGGTCACTGAACGCAATCGCTCTTCGGCAACGACCTTTGTCTTTGCACTTGGATCCTCGTCGTTTTCTCGAATCAAGGAGTGCAAGAAGATGGGTGCACCAACGGCAAAGAGCGGCGCCATAATGCCCCCTTGAGCAAATTGCATGGCGAGTGCCAGACTGGTATCCGACCCCATGCCTCGTTCGGCAAGAATCGCCCGAGTCTGCTGTGCATCCTTCACATACGCTGTGCATACAAAGCCAACCTCGAGCTTTCCAGGCGATGCGCACTCCAGTGGACGGCTAAGGTCGAGCCCTCCCCCTTCGGCAAAGAGCCCAAGCCCCATACTGCCAGCAATGCTGGTGCCAATGCGGCGAATCACAAGTGAGTCGAGCTTGGATGCCCCTTGGAGGCGCGCGTACAGACCTTGCAGGGTTGCCACGAATAGTCCTGGCTGGGGCACCCGCACATAGTTCCAGTGCGCCCCATCAAGCAAGGTCGAAAGAGAAGCAGCCTTAAGCTGCGCATCGCTTGGCCCAACATCTTTCGGCGTAACGAGAGTGCTCATCTCAATCGAATCAACAAGCGCCTGTGCAATTGTATCCTCCTCATTAAGACTTTCGGTCTTAGAGTTTTTCCCAGCTCGAATCTCAAGCGCCCTAGAGAAGTATTGGCGCTGCTTAGCGACAAACTTCACTAGGCTGCGAGCTCGGTTTGCCGCGTCCTTGGTCTCTTCCTTGGGCGTTGCTGCAAGGGTCTCGGCACGCGCGAGACGCTTTGTATCGGCTTTGTCCACCAGCGACACCAGCGACACCACACTGGCTGCAAGCAAGGCCCGTTGTGAAGCATCCAATGGAGCTTTCATGGCATCGAGACGCCTGCGGGTCGCAGCAATCGCCTCTGTCTTGGGGGTCTTGAAAAATGCAGCTCGCACTGCGAGTGCGGCGGCATTCGCCGGGCTATTGCGAATTTGCAGACGCAGCAAATCGCTTGGCATTGCTTCGTCAATAAGGCCTGCTGCCATAAGTGTTAGTGAGCGATTGCGTGCGCTATCGGTCTTAAGCATGCGTTGTGCAACACTTTGGCGTTCGCTCGCTGGTAGCGCTGCCAGAACCTGTAAAATCCCAAATGGCGCGACCTGCGCTCCGGCCTGACGCTCACTGGCCGACAGCGCTCGAACATTCTCGACCAGCAGAGCCGTTGATGCGTCTGCTGCGGTTTCTTTAGAAAATGTCTTAGCTACGACCTTCCCGTATTCATACAAGGTTTCATCGCCCGAGAGCAATGCGATTAAGCCAAGGCGAGCGGCGGCTGGACGCTTTGGTTTAGCGCACCCAAAGAGTCTGCGGCGTTGCGTGGCCGTATTGGAATCGAGAACCGCCTCAAGCAAGACCTGTGCTCGAACCTCATCATCCTCAAGCTCGCCCAACAGTTTGGTGAGCGGGCAACCGGACTTCGAGCCAGCTTCGGATACGAGCCGACGCGCCCGACGATTTGCCTCGTGATTCTGACGATACCCGGTTCGGGTTCGCAAAGCCTCGGCGGCCGGAGCCGGCATCCACCGATCCAGCGGACGAAACGAATCACGCATCAGACGCATCTCTGGAAAGCTCTTTGCGAGCACGTCTTGAGGACCTGAGGCGTAGAGCGCAAACAGCCGGCCTCCAACGGGAATCACCGTGGTAAGTAGATGGGCGGTTTCTGTCGCCAACAGGATTTCGGCGCCATCGCCGGCGGGCAACGAGACCGGTGCGCGCCACACTTCCTTGAACCCCTGCTTTGCAAGCCCCTCGGCAATTCCTGCAAGGCAGTCCAATCCCTCGCACATGGCGGCACGGGGAAAGCTGCGCACGAACAGCCGTGCGCCCAGTTCGGTTACGACGTTGATCCCTGTCGCCTCGGAACTCTGTGCACTGCCCGGCATGTACACCGAGGACGCTTCATCGTGGTCGAAGTATCGAATTGACTCTAGCGCTGCGGCTTCTGCATCCGTGACCTTCGCCAATGCGGCAGCAAATCGCGCGTGCTTGGAGATCGTAGCGATATCCGCTCCACTTTGCACTTCCGGCACAATGACGCTCGCAAGTATCTCATTGCCTACGATCGACTCCAGCCCTGCCCTTTGCAGCTCTTTCGCCTCAGCATACTTCTTATCCGCTACCAAAAGATTTACCAAGTCGGTGACAATCAGAATATTACCGGGATTGGCTTCATTGAGCTTGCGGGCCAGCCGAATACGCTCTTTCAAGGACACACTGCTGTCTTCCATTCTCGCCATCAGGTAGAGCAGCGACGAGCCGTAACGCGTTGCAAAGGTGGCCGAGTCGGTGGGCTCGCCAGCGTTGCTGATGCCGCGCAACCAAAGCCCGACCCCGTCAGCATCGAGAGTTCCCGCTGCGATGTCGACGGTCGCAAGGCCTACAAGCCCGACGACTAACGCATCTGCTTGAGCCAACTCACTCTCAACGGGACGCCAACGATCAACGTCCAGCGCAAGAAGGTAGTAGCGGGCAATGTCAACACGCCCTTCGAGTAGCGCGATGAACGCCAGCAAGACATCGCTTCCGCTCTGTGAGCCGTGGTACCCGCTCTGGGCTTGGCGTCTGAGCCCGAGCCCACGGTATTGGGCTTGTTTAAGCTCCTCAGCGTTTGGTCGGCCGCCCCAGATCGTGCCCTCGGCCCACGCCTCGTCTGTTGCCGCTGCAGCCTCGCGATGCCGATCATTATTCGAAAGCCAAACCGCGTAGTTTTGCCGCCACGCTAAGGCACTTCCGGAAGACAAACGTTTGCGAACCTCGGCAAAGAACGCTTCATCGTCAAAGCCCAGTGCTTTTGCTTGTGTGCCGCGATTAACCATCAGGTAGGAGACGGCGGCGGCAAGGTCACCAGTGTTTCCCCCGTTTGACCAAGCGTGCATGCACGGGCCAAGCGCTTCATCTTGTAAGTCTGCGTCTACGAGAAGCCGACACCCAAGGTTTAGGCCCCCATTTGCCTGGGTCGAGCCATCCGAAAGAGCTTGCGCCACATCCAACACTTCGTCCTCACCGCGAACCAGATGCTTCCAGAGCTTCCAGAGAAGTTCTGATGTCATGATCTTAGGATTGGCGGCGAGCTCTTTAGCGGCCATGACAAGCTTATTGTCTTCATCCCAAGGATCGTCATCCCGATCGGTCGCGGTTGCTACGGCCATGGCATTCGTTGCATCACCGGCCAGCAGGTGAAACCAAGAGAGTTGCCAACGTCGGCTCGAAAAATCCTCGGTGGCCCCAAGTGCGGCAGCAGCCTTGACGGCAAGCGCCCTCGCCTCGGCGGCAGAGCCAGCCTCAGCAATGGCGGAGACATAGTAGCGAGCGAGAATTCCCGCAATATATGTATCGGCCCAAAAGACGGGCTTAAGGGCAGCTACGGCCTCCTCAGGCTTAACAGCCCGTGCAATCGTCACCAAAGAGCCTACATCGGCTCCATCGTGCAGCCAGGATGCTTTGACGCTCTCACCAAGCCAGCTGCGGTTCCGGTCCCAATTGGGAGCATCGCTGGAGAAAAAGGTCCGCATACGAGCCAGGCCATCGGCGCCTGGTAGCCGCTTTGACACGGCCTCAAGATAGGAAAGCAAAGACAAATCATCAAAGAACAGAACAGTTCGTATTTGCGCCAGCTCTTCCGTAGTCGTCTCGTCGGATGCCGTAGCGAGCGCAAGGTGAGCCTTTAGTCGGGTACCGCCGGTGCTCCTATGCAAGAGCGTCTTGGCCGTATTGAGCATCCCGGTATCCCCTGCCCGGTGCGCTGCCAACGCCAGAAATCCTGCAACGTACGCAGGTTCGGGGACATCATCTCGGAGCAGAGGTTTCCACTCCGCCACCGCCTTCATTGCATGGCCAGTGTTCCAGTACATTCGCCCTCGCACATACGAGAGCGCCTTGCCCGAGCCGCCATACTCGCTTTGGATCCAGCCAATGTCGTCGTCGGGCTCGGCCTTCGGATTGTAGACCTCGTATCGATGGGTAACAGCATTCAAGACTTGCTCAGGTGTCGCTAGGCCCGCTTGTAGATCGGCAATTGCCAGGCCGTAGAGCAGCCTTGAGCCGGCCGACAAAATCTCGCTAGAAGACGCGAAGAAGGCAGCTGCTTCCACCTGGGCATCTGCAGCCAAGAGAGCTTGTAGACGAACGGAAACATAGGCATCCGATGCCGCAAGCGGTGTCGACGCAAGCGCTCGAAGCGGAGCGCGCAGCGAAACGAGGTCGTCTTTTTCAAGTCCTGAGAAGCCCCAGAGCAGTGCCGGTGGTACATCGCGGATTGCACCAATGCGGCGCAATGACTCGCTCGCATCGCCGCTCAGTTCGTCGCCCTCTTGAAGTTCATCCACAAGATCGCAAAGCTCTTCGCACTTCAGGGCACTAGAATAACTCTTAGCACAGTGCAAAGCCACGACGGCGCCAATCGGATCGTGCCGTCGCATACGCTGGACGACCTGCTTTCGAATCGCTGCCGGCACCTTTGGGTCACCTGCGAGAAAGCGATTGCGCCACCATACCCGCCGGCGATCAAATCCCCGCTGAAAGGCGCGAATTCGCGCTTCGCGTACCATTGCGGTCCAAACCGTCTGCTCCTCCGATGCGCTGTAGCGCATTTCCTGTTCGGTCATGTAAACCGAACTCCGTGCGTTGGCCGACTGCGCCCAAAGGCGATAGGCGTATGCGTCCCCAGCCCGTAGCCTGATAAGCGCCTGCAGCTGCTGGGCAATGCCTTTTGCCTTCGCCGAGGTTAGCCCCGCCATGGCTTCTTTTAAGGTGACATGCGCATCGCCCGCTAAACCGCTTTTATAGAGCTGGTGGACAAAGCCCAACACCAAGCTCTCCGAGGTCGGATGTGCGTTGTGCGCACGCTTTGCACGAACGATCTGCACGCCCCCAACCTTCATCGCCAAAATGGCTTCTGCGGTGTCGGCATCTGCCTTGATTCGCCCTGCGTCGATCTCCTCCCAGTACAACTGAGCGACGCGAGCCGGCAGATGCAACGCGTCTACGGTTAGCAGCGAGGTGGACATCGCCTTTACTGCCGCTCCATCAGTGCTGCTTGCCACCTCGTCCCAGCGATGCTCAAGAAGACCGATTGCAAGACTCCCTGCCTTTACAAGGTCTGCAGTCTTGAGTGTAGCGGGGCTTTCGACACCATCGCTCGCCCACAGAGCAACCTGCATTGCCACGTCATCTCCCGCGAGTTTGATTGCGACTTCGAGCGCTTCGTCGGATACCCCTTGAAGTTCGAGCACTGCTGCCAAAAACTCTTCCTTATGCTCATCAGCTGTTGGTCGTAGGGCATCAATAGTGAGCCCGGCAGCCTTCGTCTTGCGAGCAATGGCGAGCGCAAAGTCACGAGCCTTTGCGTAGGCAATATCGGCGCGCTTCATCTCGCGCGGTAGCCCTTCTAACGCTGCAATCGCTTGCCAGTTTGTCGCGGTTTGCAACAAGCGTCTCGTCGCCTCAAGCGATTGCTGCCGATGCCCCAATTGGAATTCGAGCATGGCGATATCTCGCAACCTCTGGTGCTCATCCTCGTTCTCGACAAGAGTGTCACCAAGAGCACCAAGCGCAACTCTGGCTTGAAGAACGTCTTTGGAGATCGCTCTTGGGCCCACAAGTGGCGGAGAGCCGACACACGAGAGAGCCCACGCCACCAGTACAGTCATCCATCTCAAACGCATTCCGATGAGGGCTAACAGATTTACGCGCCAAACGTTATTGGAAAAACTCGCAAAACCCGCTTGCGACGCCGCCAAGAAGCCTAGGACGGCTCAATCTTCGCGCGATTCTCAAAGATGGACGACATGTACCCCCGCGTCGGCCAGAATCAAGGCTGCGAGTCGTCCAAGGTTGTGGGCCGCACTCGCCGAATAATGGCATCGCGTAGAGTCGCAAGGTCCTCGGTCTCTCCATCGTCCAACGCGCCAATATCGAGTTTCTTGATAGCCCTTCTCGCGTCGGTAAAGCGCCCGCATTCTGCCAATGAGATGGCCCACATCAGCGTATTCGTGGCCCTATTCTCATCCATACACGTCGCGAGAATTGTTGCGAAGTCTTTCTCGGCCTTGGGTGGGTCGAGATATAGGTTCGCACCACCGCGCATAAACAGCGCATCGGCGACCAAGCACGGATCGCCGCCCTCAACCATTTCAAGATACTCAAGAGCCGTATTACTTGAGGCAACACTTGCTGCGTACTCTTCTTTCATGGCTTCAACAGCAGCCCGAAGAAGGTAGCAAAGCCCTTTCTCCTGAAGCCCTTGAACGGGCACACAGTGGTCCTCGCTGCTGGCTTGCAAGCCATCGCCCTGCGGCCGCTGGTAGAGGGCCAACGACTCAAGAAAGCCATCGAGGTTTGTTGCCAAGGCACCTTCGGTCTCTGCACTCGCAGCAGCAGCAGCGCCAAGCAAGTCTAGATATTGTCGCGACTCACTCGACGTAGCAGTTGCCTTCGCAGCCCCTTCGGCCAACGCAAGAAGCACGTCTGCACCTTCGCTTGTGCCATTCGCCGACAACCGAGCCAGCGCCTGCCCACGCAAATCGCTATCTCCGCTCTCTTCGGCAAGCGCCGCTGCTCGGCGAAGAAGTTGGTCACGATCACCGCGCCCGGTCGAAACCGTGAGTTGTGCTTGCAAAAGCAGTGTTTCAACTTGCAGCGCAAGATCCGAATTCTTCTCAGCCACCTGCAACGCCTGTGCGGCGCTGTGCTCGGCATGAGCAAGTTGACCGGTATCGGCGAAGCGTTTTGACGCCTCAGCAAAGACTTCGTACGCCGGCGTGAGAGTCTTGGCTTGTGCAGTAGAACGCGTTGCACTCCACACGAGCGCGAGCGCAGCAACACAGGCAAACGCGGCTGCGGCATAGCCCCATCTCGAGATGCTCGAACGCCCTTGCAAGGCATGAAGAAGCTCGTCCATCGACGAGTAACGCTCGTTTGCATTGGTTGCCAAACCACGCACCAGAGCGCGTCGAACACTACTTGGCGCCTCGCGTGCCGAGGCGGACTGTGCTGCAACACTGCTTAGAACAACGCCCCCCGACTCGTCTCGCTCAGGACGCGCTCCATAGAGGACCTCATAGAGGGATGCGCAGAAACTAAACTGATCACTGCGCTCCGTCGCTTCTTCGCCCCAATACTGTTCCGGCGCCATATAGGCTGGCGTCCCCACGATTTGGCGCGATTCCATAGCTGCGCCAACAGCGGCTGGCCCATCGCCCTCATTAGAATACTTCGCAAGCCCAAAGTCGCTCACGCGCACTTCACCATCTCGCGTTAAGAGCACATTGGCCGGCTTAAAGTCGCCATGCACAACGCCAAGGCTGTGGGCCGCAGCCAGGCCTTTGCCAGCGGCAGAAAACTTCTCAGCGATTTCGCTCCACGAATGAGTCTCACTTCGCATCCACTCCTGCAGCGTTCCATCTTCAGCGAACTCTAAGGCAACGAAGGTGCGTCCCTCCCACTGCCCCACATCGTAGATTGTCGCGATATGAGAGCTTTGCAGCCCTGCCATGATTGTCGATTCGCGCACCAGCTGATCTTGTCGTGACGTCTGGCTCGCAGCAGGGGACACAGTAGCAACTGGGCGCAACAGCTTTAGCGCGACAAGGCGATCGAGCTTGGGGTCTTGCGCGCAATAGACCATCCCCATACCGCCAATCCCCACCAATCGAATCACTTGGTAGCGATCGATCATGCTGCCCGGGTACGGCAATAAGCTAGGCTCCTCCGAGGTACACACGTCCTCATCATCGCTTCGCCTGGCGATAAGCACCGAGGCTAAAAACGTTCGGCAATCGTCGCAGTCATCGATGTGCTCTCGCAGGGCATCGGCCTTTGCATCCGAGAGCGAAGACGCAAGGAGTTCGACAGCGGTATCAGCGTCAATGCATTCGCTGCGCGCCGGTTTAGCCTCATGCTTACTCATCTTCAATTTGCCCAGCCAAGCAGATGTCCGTAGTGTCTCGTATCCGCATGACGACGCAACGTAATCTTAAAGAGCTTCTCGAAGCTCTTTACCAGGATGCCAAAAGCGATTGGCCGGAATGTACGATCACACAAGCGCAGTTCTGCGAGCGCGCCACCGCCATTCTGGCAGCTTCCGGGACTAGCGATGACCTCCTTGTGCGAGCCGAGAAACTGCACGCGGTCGACCTTATGCTTGTCACGGCCAGCCTGCTTGGTTGCCCTTTCGCGACGAAGCACATCGTGCAAGATGTGCTGCCTAGCCTGGCTCTTGGACGCGTCACAGACTCGGCTAACGATGCCCAAGAAGTTCGACAAATCGTCGCCGATAAACTCTTGGTCGCTCCAGAAGGAGAGCAGCGAAAGCTCTCGGAGTATTCTGGGCGCGGTCCCCTTGCAAGCTGGCTGCAAGTCATTGCCGTGCGCTGTGCTATCGATCTGCACCGCAAGCGCGGCAGGGTTCGCGATCTTGATACCAAGGCCATGGATCGCATTGGCGCCACAGATGAGATCGAACTCGAGTATCTTAAAGGTCGCTACAGGCCGGAGTTTCGCAGGGCGCTGGAAGACGCATTTGCCACCCTCAGTAAGCGAGAGCGCAGCGTTCTGCGACTTAACCTTATCGACCAACTCAATATTGCAGAGATTGGCTTGCTCTACAGCGTGCACCGGGCCACGGTAGCGCGCTGGATCGCCGATGCCCGGCAGCGCCTCTTCAGCGCCACGCGCGACGGCTTGGACCAAGCTCTTGGCAGCACGCTCACTCCTTCGGAGTTTGGCGCCATGGTCGAACTGGTGGTGAGTCAAATGGACTTGAGCATTCAGAGGCTTCTGCAAACGCATCCTCAAACAGGCTCGTCGACAAAGTAGAACCGCTCGCGCCTGCGGGCCCGAACTTTGGATCGCTGTGCGTGAAACCATTACTCGGTAGACGAGCCCACCTGCGATTTGTCGCACAGCCAAGAAGCAGATTTCTCGTGTGAACCGGCTGCGCACGCTGTTGTTGCGTTTTCTTTGCGACAAACACGGATTCAAACCGTGAAGCAGGCACACGTCTCATCACAATTGGATGAGGCAAAGGAATCGAAGCTCTATGCTCAAACTTGTACATCGCTCACGCGCAATACACATCACACACGCACTGAAGTTCGCGCCGACGTTGTTTCTCATCGCGTTGCTCGTAGCACCAACGTCCGCGCACGCCGAGCATTCTGCGAGCGAACGCATCACCGACGATAGCCCCTACACCCTTCGCCCGGGGGAACATCGCATCGGCCTCACCTCGATTGATTACGGACTCCACGGGCATCCTCTTCTCGACATGATGGATATCGGTACAAACCCTTGGCTTTGGGCTGCTAACCTCGGTGGACTTCGCAGCATCAACCTTCGCCTTAAGTACGAGTTCTACCAAGATGACATTCTCTCGCTCTCGATACGTTCGGCCTACTACCAAATCGGCTCGGGAAAGACCCGTTTGCGGTACATCCCTATTGAACTCTATGCCGGCATAAAGGCCACCCGCAATCTAACCGTTGCTGCTGGCTACAGGCGAACGCAACTATCGGTAAAGGGCGGCCTGGAGCTCACAGAAGAATACGAAGCCACCGGCAACGTAGGGTTCACCGTCGCGCAAGTTCGCGCCATGGCCGAGTATCGGCTGAGTAGACGCACTGCACTCATCATGCGAGGCGAGTTGCAGCAGTACCAACGCTTGCGCATTGAAGCGGCCGGCGAACGTGACGACGACTCGGCTGGCGTCTTTGTGGACAAGAACCTGCTGCCGGAAGAAGTCGCGTTTAACGTCTCGGCGGTTGTGGCTTGGTCGTGGGACAGCTTTAACCTCGAGTTGGGCCTGCAGTATGGCAACCCGACAATCCCCGGCGCAAACGCGATCGTCCCGCAGCGAACGCTCCTGCCAAGTGCGAGCATGTACTGGCGCTTCTAGCACCCCAATTACGCATTACTCTTAGCTTCGACGAATTACGTCAGAAACTTCGACAAGCACATGCGACAAATCAAACCGGCTTCCGTCATCCCTACATGTACAACACTAGACTAACTTCGCACGGCTTGGCATCGGCCATTCACACACTATCCATTGCCGCTTTACTAGCAGCATGTACCGTCGACCCCGACGCTGGGGCCGACGAGAACAAGAGCGATGCAGGTGCCACGATCGATTGGACATCTACGGAGTTTGAGGGCCGCCTTCTAGAAAGAGCGCGCATCCCGGTGCCCCTATCCTATGACTCAGCCACGAGCTACCAGGTTGACCTTGATGTAACCCGTCTTCTCAATCCCGATCCAGAAGCGAAGAGCCTGCTCTTTTTGCAAGGCGGTCCCGGTGGAGACGCCGGCGCACTTCTTGGCTACTTTTTCCCCGGCAGTGAGCTCACGCCACTTCTCGAGACCCACTCTCTGTACTTTGTAAACTCGAGAGGACTTGGAGAAAATGCTACGGGGTTTTGCGAAGACTTCTTTGCGATGGACCTTCCCACCGATGTGACAGACGAGTCCCGTATTGCCCTGCAGAGTTGTTTTGATAGCGATCGAAACTTCTTGGAGGCCATCAGCACACCGACCACAGCTCGCGATCTCGATACGATTCGGCGCACTCTCGACCTCCCATCCTGGTCGGTCTTCGGCGTCTCCTATGGAACCTCTGTGGCGTCGACCTACGCTAGCCTCTACGCAGAAACTGTCGACTCCCTAATCCTCGATAGTGTCACCGACCCAGACATCGATCTTGTTAACGAGCTTGCACCAGCAGTTTTGGACTCTGCGCTTCTCTTGCAGGAGCGTTGTGCCAACGAGGCCACCTGCCCTATCGAGTTCGCAGAGAACGGTCTTAGCATCATTGAATCGCTCTTTGTTCGCAGCCAAGAAGGCTGGGTTGAGGAGGACTTCCTCTTGGGCGAGGTAGAGGTCACGCCCAATGCCTTCACCGCACTTCTCTCTGGAACGCTTAGTGACACAAGTGCTCGTTCATCATTGCCAAGCATGTTGGTCGAGGCCTACGAGGGCGAGCCTTCCAGCCTATTGGGTGCCTTGCCTCCCGAACAAACTCTTACGCCAGGCAATCTCATCAACGTGGTAATTCTCTGTCGAGAGTTTATTACCGGCGCATCGAGCACCACCACGTTCTTTGGAGATGTTTTCCTCTCCACCTACTCGCAGTACTGTCCTACTGTGCTCGACAACTTTGAGGTAATCGAATCACAAAGCTCTGGTGCGTCAATGCCGACCCTAGTTCTCTCAGGTCAAGCCGACCCACTTACTCCGCCCGCTTTTGGCGACAAGGTGGCAGAGAAGTTCTCAAACTCCCAACACGCAGTCCTTAGCGGCTACGGCCACGGCGTCGTTGATAGCCCCTGTGGCGCAAAACTGGCACTTGAGTTTTTGGACAACCAAAGCACAGCACTGGACGATACCTGCTCTAGCGACCAGCCGGAATGGGCAGACCTCGACGATGACTTCGACTTCTAGCAAACGAGGTGCGTAGGAGCGACTGCCGTTACGAAGGTGGCGTGTACACGAGACCAAAGGCCGGAAAGAACGGTAGCCCTTCGGTGGTCTCGTAGCTGCTAAAATCGTCTGCGTACGAGCGTCCCTCGATATTGCGGCGGCCGGTAATATTCTGAAGATCGAGAAAGGCACCGATGCGCCCCCAAGAACGCTGCCACTGTCGGTCCACCCGCACATCCAGCTGAAAGAAATCAGGCAAGCGCTCCGAATACTTCTCGCCATTGATCGGCAGGTAGTTGCCATCCCCAATCGGCTGCCCACCGGTAATCGGAGTGACGGGATTGCCAGTGGCGTAGCGGGCCCGGGCACCAATCTGCCAGGCAGACGAGAGTTTGTACGAGCCCACAGCCGTGAGTACGTGGGGCTGGTCCAGCACGTAGCGGTGCCAGTCCTCGTCCAGCTCGGTGTCGCGCCGCTGGGCCCGCGAGCCGGTATAGGCAAGCCAGCCAAAGCCCTCTTCGCCAACGTAGCGCGCAAGCAACTCGGCGCCGAGGTTGCGTCCAGCACCGGTGTTGCGCAGCCGACTAAACGTTCCAAACTGCTTGGCCATAAACTCGCGACTCGAGCTTAGCGAACCAATTTTGGATTCATAGAAGTGCGAGAGCCCGTCCATTGGTGCATTGGGGTCATCGACAGCGAGGTTGCGCAACTCGGAATAGAAGCCCGTTGCCGACACGCTGATGGCCTTCGTCAACGGGTAGGTCCCGCCCATGGTCGCCTGCACACTGTACGACGACTCAAGGTCCTCGTTGCCCCATAACGAGTCGGCTACCGCGGGAGGTTGGTGAAAGAGACCAAGCGATTCGCGCAAGGTGAGTCCGCTTGTAAGTTCTTGGGTGACAACCATGCGCGGGTCGATCACGGTTTCCCCGGATAGACTATAGTGTTCAATTCGCACGCCCGGCTTTAGATTGAGCCTGCGATCATCGATATTAAACTCAGACTCAAGCCATACAGAACTATTCTGATACGCACCAGAGCCACCCATCTCGGTTGTGCCTTCGTTGGTCATCGTCGACGACGCGACCTCATAGTTGCCAGCCGACAATTCGCTCCCAACCCGAATCTCGCCTCCGGTAAATTCTCTCCGGTAGCGCGCTCTCCCACCATAGGGCTGATTTGTGCTCAGCACGCTTTGTCTCGTCGACCGAAGCTCGAAGCGGTCTACGCCAACCCACGGCGCGACCACAACATCGCCGCCTTTGGTCTCGCGCGTTAGCGTGGCACCAAGGCGCGCGAATCGGGTGCCATAGGTAAGGCTCTTATCCTTCTCTTTGCCGTAAACAATGGCGAGTTCGTCATCCGAGCCGATGAGTTGGGCCGCAAACTTTGTCTTTGGGCCAAGCTCGGTGTCGTAGCGAAGTTGCCCATCGTAGTAGCGCGGTGCCGACGTCACCTCGGTGGTACTTGTTACGAGCGGCAGCGCAGCGTCCACAACCGACCTTCGAATGCCAAGCGAGAGGGTGCCATCCTTGCCACTTGGACCATCTGCTTGTAGCGAGAGGTCGATCAAACTCATCTCGGAAGAAGCGCGCCACGCATCGCTGCGCCCTTCTCGGGACTCGATAAGCACCACACCACCCTGCCCGCGCCCGTACTCAGAAGAATACCCACCACCCACAAGCTGCAGAGACTTTAGGGTTGAAGAGGGATAGAACGACGCCAGGCCGCCAAAGTGATAGAGCAGTGGAACTTCCATTCCATCGAGGTAGACGTTGCTATCTCGCGGAGAGGTGCCACGCAAAACGATTCCGCCCAAGCCAAACGGAACCCGAGCAACGCCAGGAAGCGTCTGAAGCGACTTGAGCGCATCGTTGCCTGAGCCAGGGACGCGGCGAATGGTCTCTGGGCCAAGATCGTAGTGTGCCGCCCCAACCTCCTCGTCCGTCTCACCGACAATTTCGATGACCTCACCTGTGCCCGAGCCAAGGGATACAAGCTCGACGGCGATCTCCTCGCTTCCGCTACCGATTTGCAGAACCGAGGTTTCATAGCCATCGCGGTAGACCACAAGGTCGGTGACATTGGTTGGCAATCGAAGACGGAAACGCCCCAGCGGGTCGGTTACCGTCGTGTACTCCATGTTGCTAACGCTGGCCTCAGAAACCGGCGCTCCGGTTCCCTCCTCGGTCACAACTCCAGAGAATTCCCGCTCTTGCGCGTGCGCCGATGTGCTAGCAACGACGATGGCAAAGGGAAGCAGTGCTTTGAATAGGGGCATGGCTGTGGTGCCAAGCGCATCGAGAACTCGCTGACATAGGAGGTACGAGCGAGTTGCCTCTTTGGATCAGCAAAAGTTGTCGGGGCCGCTTGGCCATACCCCCCAGGAGAGGCCAGCGATTGTGCGGCCTCCTCCTGTGCCTTCCCCTACTTAGAAAAGGTGATTTGAAACTGCTCGTTAACCTGCCAGACCTCGACCTTGTGCTGCCCCTTGCCGCCAAAGTCTAGGAATTTCCCTTTGCTTGCTTTGCGCTTCGACTCCCGTGCGGGACCAAACTTGGTTTCAAGCAGCGAAAGGATCTTAGCTTCCAAATCAGGGTAGCCCTTGTAGTGCAGAACCACAGAGTACGACGTCACCTTCTTGGCCTTCGCCATTTTGGAAAGCTTGACCTTGGTGAGGTGCGAAGAGAATTCGGTTCCCGGGTAGACAAGGCTTGCGAGAACGCCGCTGGGTTCAAAGTGGTCAGGATCGTCCTTGGCGATATCTTCGAAGGTTCCAAACACCGATTCCGGCGCCACGCCCAAGCCTGGACCATCGCCTCCTAAGAGTTGTTCCAATGGCAAGAACTCCGTGATGACGACATGCACATCTTCGTTTCCCTTTGTAACCAGAGCTTTTACCTTTAGACCATCCTCGGCGCTGGCGTAGTGGTGCTCTTGGCCGTGCTCGCTCTCGGTCACAACCGGTTCACCCAGCTTCTTGTTCAAAAATGCTATTGTCGAAGCCGCAAGCTCCGGCGAGCCTTGCGTAGGCACGGTCATTCGGTACCTTGCGACCCGGCCATTGGCTCCAACGTCGAGCTTGTCGCGCTTGGTATTTGTGCCGGCTCCTCGATTTAGATCCCAGCACAAATCGATGTAGTAATTGTATGACGGGGGAAAGGTACCAATCGAGTTTTCGCGATTTTCCGCATACGAGGCGATGAGCGGTGGCCCCTGCTCTTCGTAGTTACACAGCGCATCGCCCCAGGCGGCATGAAGCTCTTCGATGCTCGCTCCCAACAAGGGCTTGTCTTTTGCGAATGCCAACTCAAAACCCGTTGCGCCTAAGAACTCTCCTAACGGTTGGTAGCGGTCGATAACCAGGGTCTTACCTTTGCCATACGGAGAGACATAGGCTCGCAAACCGGCCTCGGGATTGTACCAATAGGCCAATCCCTTCTTGTCTTTCGCAGGAGTTCCCCAAGCCTTAGTTACGGCCGCTTCAAGGCCATCCTCAACAGAAACGTCTATGCTCTTCGTGTGTTCGTCTGATGAGCGCATCTGAAACGAGACATCCTTAAACGCCTCCGAGGATCGATAGTTCGATTCTTGGCCAAGCACCTTTTGGTTGTCAGCTTCGGATTTACCGAATACGACCTTAGTCATCTCGTCGGGCAGGGTTACCGTGGTGCCGACAAAAAGCCCGTCTAGGCTTGCAGACTTGCCCACAGCAGATGGTGTCTTTGGTTCGGATTCCACCACTTTGGTGTCTGGCTCCGAAGGCTTGTCATCCTTGCCGCAAGCCGAGGCAAAAAGCAGGGCGAAGCTAAGTATCGAAATTGTGCTCTTCATAGTCAGTTTCTTAGAGGTGGCGAGATGACCAATGTCGCGTTTATTTTGGCAACTTTCGATCGGGAGGCCCATGCTAGGGTCGGAGGATGCGCTTCTCGTGGCTTGCAGCATGTGCGCTTCAAATCCCGCTAAACGGGGCTTGCGGCAATTCGGCGGATGGCGCCGCAGCGGCCGATGCATCTCTCACCACCTACGATGCCGCGCAAGTCATCCTACCCGATGCAAGTTGTGCAGAAGCCAACCTCGAGACCTTCTTCGCAGATAGCGATGGAGATGGCTTTGGCGATCCAAACCTTATTGCCGTGGACTGCGAAGCACCACCCGGCTTTGTTGCGGTGGCCGACGATTGCAACGACAAGGACCCATGGGTCTTCCCTTTTGGTGCTGAAGTTTGCGACGGCGTCGACAATGACTGCGACCCTGCCACAGTAGAGGCCTGCGCAAATGGATGCTCCCCGCAACTGAGCAAGGACGAGCAGGTGCGCTATCTCTTTTGCACGTCACAGCGCAATCAAACAACCGCGACGCAAGCCTGCGCAACCGAGGGCATGCACCTCGCAAGCATCAATGACGAAGCCGAGCAGGTCTTTGTCTTTGGTCGCAGAACCGCATTGTGGGGCACGTCATTTGTATCGTGGCTTAGCGGAACCGACGAAGTTGACGGCACCTGGCTATGGCATGACGAGACACCCTTTTGGCTTGGCAACGCCGGCGGTGCCCCCGTCGACGATCGCTATGCGCACTGGCGATCTGGCGAGCCCGGCGGCGGAGGCGGAGAGCGTTGCATGCTGATGGACAACGAAGGCAGTACCGGACGCTGGGACGATCGCGGCTGCGGCGAAGACCGACGTTTTATTTGCGAGCGCCCGCTAACGCCCTCGCCGTAGCGATTGTTGCCTTTTGCGCATGAGCGCGGAATCCGATGCGCCCAGGGTTGCAAAGACCATACGGGTGACTCGCACATGAGGGCGTTATGCCTTCATGTATGCAAGCAGTGTTTCGGCTGCTTGCAGACGTTCTGGCGCAGGCTTAGTAGTCACGCCTTCGCGGCTCGCTTGTTGCAGCCTTCAAAGCATAACTGCTTCTCGTGACATGCGACGTACTCCGCTTGCGACAAAGAGCTTCGGTCTTTGCCCAAGGCTTGCGCTCTTCCTCTTAAACAAAAGGACCTATTGAAACTCTCTACCACAACGCTGCTCACACTCGCCCTCGTTTCCCTTACCGCTGCTTGCACATTTGATAGCAGCTCCTCGGCGACCGACGATGGCTTCGCGTCCAGCGACGGAGGCCTTGAGCAGGATGCCTCGGCAGCAGCGCTAACAATCCTACTGAGTAGCCCGCTCGACGGCGCGACCGATGTACTGCTCAACAGTGGTGCCGTCGTGACGTTTAGTGAGCCCATGGACGCCGCCACGTTAAACACGCTCACCTTTACCCTAGACCGTGGAAATCCAAGAATTCCAGTTACGGGAACGGTCCGCTACAACGACTCGGTCGCGCTCTTCCAACCAAGCGAATTGTTCGCAGTTGATACGGTCTACACCGCGACCATCACTAGGGAGGCGACCAGCGCGACGGGCCTTCAGTTCGCACAGAATTATTCGTGGACCTTCACAAGTGGTGATGCCACCAACGTTACGCTTCCCATCGACCTCGCTTCGGCTGGCGACTTTGCAATCCTCGCAAAGACAGCAATCACCAACGTACCCACCTCAGCAATCGTCGGTGATTTGGGAATCAGCCCGGCCAAAGCCGCCGGCATCACCGGCTTTACGCTTACAGCCGATGCAAGCAACGAATTCTCCACGTCTCCGGAGATCACGGGAAAGGTCTATGCGTCTGACTTCGCCGTGCCGACTCCAACAAAAATGACGACTGCCATTCTCGACATGGAGAGTGCCTATACCTCGGCCGCAAATCGCCCCCCCGACATTACCGCCTCAGGTGGCGTCGACATTGGCGGCACGACGTTTACTCGCGGCGTTTATCAGTGGGACGGAGCCGTCGCGGTCTCAAGCGATGTAACTCTTACAGGAACTGCGACCGACGTCTGGATCTTCCAAATCGCCGGCGCGCTTACCATAAAAGACTCTGCGAAGATCCTTCTCGCCGGCGACGCCCGTGCGAAGAACATCTTCTGGCAGACCTCTGGCGCTGTACTCATCGAACCAGACTCGCACTGTGAAGGGGCGATTCTTACCGCAACAGCCATCACCCTCATCACAGGCGCATCGGTTAATGGGCGTCTATTGGCACAGACTGCGGTAACGCTGGGCGCCAATTCGGTCGTAGTGCCTTCTCCTTAGAGAAGGCGACGCGGACTCGCTTAGGAAAATCACCTAGCGAGAGTTCGCACGCTCACTCCTCGAAATCTTCCGTTCGGATCGTGACGATTCCATTCTCTTCCGAGCTGCAGTTTTCGCGAACCTCCGCCCAACCAGAACTCTCGCGAATGCAGTCATAGAGTTCTAGGATGGGCCGCCGTCTCGATCGGATACCGATTGCCGTCGTCTTTATCGAGAGCCTGCACTTCCACCGGCTGGTTCAGGCCGGCCGCGAAGAGCACAGCAATCGCTGTTTGGATAACGCTAGCGTGTTTCGAGAGCATTCATTTCTCCTTGCTCTACGAGCAGGTGGGAAGGGTTATTTGAAACGACTTGATGTTGTTGCTTTCGATCGACTCATCCACCCAATTATCGGTATCGATAATCACGTCAAACCAGTAACGGCCGCCGCTGAGCTCGGAATCCAACGTGAATGCAAAGAAGCGATGCATCAGCGGTGTCATGACCGGAGTTTCCAGCCACTGGTCGCCGTAATCACCGAGTGAAGGTGCCGACGGGCGATCGACAAAGAGATCGAGGTAGGCCTCTTCCGCATCTGCAACACCATGGTTCTCAAGGTGAATATTCACAACGGGTTGATTGCCCGAGCACCAGGCGTTGTGATGAACCTCCACAAGGTCGGCCTTAGGCGCAGGCAACCGCAGTTCAAGCCAATCAACAACCGATGGCTTGTCTAGGCCCGCCGGCGCAAAGGTGGCGATTCCGGTTGGTTTCCAATGCGAGAGCACTCCAAGCACTGGGCCAAAGATCGTCTTGTAGAGCATCGGCCCACCAGAGTCTCCGTTCTCGATATTGGTGTCTCTGGTGCCAATTCCCGGACCGCGAACAAATGGGTCGTAGCGAAACTCGGCATGCTCTAGGAGAGGATCACTCGACGTCCAATCTCGGTAGCTATCGCCGATTAGCGACTTGCGGTCGCGACCTCCACCGTACCCAACTTGGACAATTCGCGACGACGAGATATCACTTGGGCGCTCGGTTACGATCGAGCGAGGAATCGCGACGCTCCTTGGCACAGAGTTTTGAAGTTGCAGTAAGACAATATCTGTAATCGGCCGAACCGAGCGTGGCCCATTGGCGGCCGGGCCACTAATTTGCGTTGCGGTGGTTGTAAAGATGGGGCTACTGCGGTCTGGGCCAAAGGCAATCGTGCGGGGCGCGCTTAGCGGATACCAACCGCCGTCGCGACTTATGCCAGGTTCGTTTAGATAACCGCAGTGCGCAGCCGTAAGAACGATGTTCGGCGCCACAAGCGTGCCTGTGCAGCCTCCGCTGTTAATAAGCACCACGGCGTTTGCCATCGGTCCATCAAGGGCTTGTGCTCCGACCTCAATCTCGGACTCGGCCTTACCAACCTCTTCGTCGAAGCCTTCTTGGCAACCCAAGCTACCCAGTGTGCAAACCAAACCTGTCAGTGCCCATCCCTGGACCCACGCGTATGTTTTCGTCATATAAATTCTCCGTTGCTGATTTCGGCTGGCAACTCAAAGCCGTCCCCTGCGAATGCGTGGGAACGGAAACTAAGAGTTTTGATGAGCTGATTCGTATGGCCAACACCATGCCGACCATTGGAAGCAACCTACGGCAGCAAATCGAATTCGTCGTTAGCAAAGATTGCCAAGAGCAAACAAGATTGCGAGTGTTGACAAGCGATCCGCACAACTCCGAACTGCGGTTCACCATTTGTGCCCAGACGCTGGCCAAACCTGTAACCACACATGCTTGGCAAGCGTAGAGTCATAGACGAGTACGTTGATTCTATGAGTAAGACACCGATTGCCCTCCTTCCCGACGATGTCCACAACCAGCGTCTAACCGATCATGTGCACCCGAGCAGCTGGAGCAATCCGGTGCCAAGTGGACGCTACAATCTGGTGGTTATCGGCGGAGGCACAGCAGGGCTTATCTGCGCCATTGGCGCCGCAGGAATGGGCGCAAAGGTCGCGCTCATCGAACGTCACTTGCTTGGAGGCGATTGCCTCAACTTCGGCTGTGTGCCTTCAAAGTCAATTCTTCGATCTGCGCGAGCGGTGGCCAACGTGCAAAACGCCGAACGCTTTGGTGTGCACACAAGCCCACCAGAGGTCGACTTTGCTGCGGTGATGGAGCGCATGCGAAGGCAGCGCTCGGAAATTTCCGAGCACGACTCGGCACAGCGCTTTAAAGACCTTGGTGTCGATGTCTATCTTGGCGAAGCTAGGTTTTCTTCTAAGAACGAAATTGAAGTTGCGGGCGCGCGCCTGCGATTTGCCAAGGCAGTGATTGCCACCGGTGCACGACCTCGAAAAATCGATGTCCCCGGGCTTGAGGACGCAGGCTACAAAACCAACGAGACCATTTTCTCGCTCACCGAGAGACCTGCGCGACTCGCCGTCATTGGTGCTGGGCCCATTGGTGCAGAACTGGCCCAAGCCTTTGCACGGCTTGGCAGCGAGGTCACTCTTATTGGGCGAGATGCCACGCTCTTGCCAAAAGAAGATGCCCGCGCAGGACGCTTGCTGGCCTCGCGCTTTGCACAAGAAGGCGTAAACGTGCTCTTGGGCGCAAACTTCAAATCCGTCACGATGGCAGGCGGGGTGAAGCACCTAAGCGTCGAAGTGAATGGCGAAGTACAAACCGTTATTGCCGACGAGATTTTACTTTCCGTCGGGCGAGTTCCCAACACCGAGAACATGGGCCTAGAGCTTGCTGGCGTTGACTTCGATGCAAAGGGCGTTGCTGTTAACGATCGCATGCGGACTAGCAACAAACGCATCTACGCCGCTGGCGATGTGTGCTCGCGCTATCAATTCACCCACGCGGCCGATGCGATGGCGCGCATTGTTATCCAAAACGCACTCTTTCTCGGCCGCAAGAAAGCGAGCGCGCTGGTCATACCCTGGGCGACGTACACCGAGCCCGAAATCGCCCACGTCGGAATCTCGCACGAAGAAGCCAAGGCTCGCGGTGCAACAACCTTCACGGTGCAGTTTGAGGCCATCGACCGCGCCCGCCTCGATGACGATACCGAGGGCTTTGCCAGCGTGCACGCAGATGCAAAGAGCGGGCGGATTTTGGGTGCGACTGCAGTTGCCAGCCACGCCGGCGAAATGATCGCCGAGATGTCACTTGCAATGACTGCTGGCGTCGGCCTGGGCACACTTGCCAAGACGATTCACCCGTATCCAACCCAGAGCGAGGTGTGGAAGCGCCTTGGCGATGAGTGGAATCGCACACGATTTACGCCTTGGCTACAATCGCTCTTCAAGCGGTGGCTGGCCTGGCGGCGTTAACGCTTGCCAATGCGCAATTTGCCGCACTCGATTGCGGTCGTGGGCGCATAATGCGTGCTTTCGCCGTGCTAGCTCGTTACCCTCCTAACGGTGGACACCAGGACCGCATCACTTGAGGTAGACGAGCTGATTGGTCAGCCTCTCTTTGGTAGCTATGTGATCAAGCGCCAAATCGGCAAGGGTGGCATGGGCGCAGTATACGCCGTCGAAAGCGCCGAGCTCGGCAAAACCTTGGCGATGAAAGTGCTGCTTGGCGAAGCGGCCAAAGTAAGCACCACAACCGCTGGTCGTTTTGTCGCCGAAGCTCGTGCGGCCTCGGCCATCAATCACCGCAACATCATCACCATTCTCGACAGCGCACAGCTTCCCGATGGGCGCCGCTACATTCTGATGGAGTACCTCGAGGGGCCAACGCTGCGCGAGTTCTCAAAGCAGATGGGGCCGCTCACCACCGACGTCGCCCTCGCCGTCTTGGCTCAGGTGTGCTCAGGACTTCAAGCAGCACACGCGCGCGGCATCATCCACCGCGACTTAAAGCCCTCAAACATTCTCATCAACCCACAACCCGACAATCCGTACTTCACCAAGATCCTCGACTTTGGAATTGCCAAGCTAAGCGATCCAACACTGGGAAGCGTGGAGACGCACACCAGCGCTTTGGCGGGCACGCCCTCGTACATGTCTCCCGAACAGGCGCGAGCACTCAAGGATGTTGATCATCGCACCGACATCTACGCGCTTGGTGTCATGGCCTATCGGCTCTTCTGCGGCAAGCTCCCGTATCGGGCCCACTCCATTGGCGAGTTGGTCCATCAGCAGACAACTGCACAACCCGAATCGCTTGCGGTAAAACGCGGCGACCTGCCGGCTGGCTGGGTAGAGCTTGTGCACAGCGCGATGGCGATTGACCCGGCCGACCGGCCTCAGTCCGCTCACGAATTTGCCGACAGAATGATTGCTGCGACTCCTCAGGGCGAGGCGATTGCGCGCGGGGCGGCCTCGCTGCTCTTTGCAACCGAGACTGGCTCGTTTTCCAATACGGCTCCTTCCGCATCGTGGTCGCACGTCTCCATCCCCGAGGTCACCGAAGAGGTACCGCCACCTCCACCCGAAGAGGTACCGCCACCAACCAAAGCAACCGTCGCGAATCGGCCCTCGGCTTCAATGCCGCCAATGGCCGATTGGGTGGTGCACAATCAACCTTCCGGTGCGCATCCACACTCGGCTACCAATCATCCTCCTGCTGCCAGCCAGCATGTAGAGCGCCCTAAATCGCCGCGACGAGTGCTTTGGCTGGTACTTTGGTTTGCCACCTTGGTCGCTGCCTCAAGCGTTATTGCTTGGCTCGCGCTGCGCGACACCTCCGGTCAAGAGACCGAGGCAAGCGAGCCAGCGACAACCGAGCCTGCCATCGCTCCGAACCCGCAAAAGCCAACTCCCACGGTTGTGCCCATCATCGAAGTCGAAGATGCCATGCCGCCCGACGGCGACACAGTCGCAGAAACGCCGGAAAAGAAAAACTCTGAGACAACCAGCGAGACGTCTAACGACTCCAAGCAAACGAGCGATCGCCCTCCTCGAAAGCCGGCAGAAAAGAGCGATCCAAGGCCAAAGCGCTCCAATGCAAAAGACGAGAAACCATCGCCAAAACCAGAGCCCCGTTCAAAGAGCGATGAAGAAGATCTATTCAACCTGCGCAAATAGGCCAAGTCCTCGATACATTTCCGGCATGAAGTTCGCGTCGATTTTGGGTCTCGCTCTTTCCGTGCTGACGCATGCTTCCACTGCAGGTGCGCAAGGCCAAGACATCGCAGCCGCGGAGGCGCTCTTTCAAGAAGGCCGGCGCCTGATGGATGAAGGCAAGAGCAAGGAGGCTTGCCCCAAGCTTGAAGAGTCCCAGCGGCTAGATCCTGGCACCGGCACACTGTGGCACCTTGGTGGCTGCTACCAAGAGACCGGCCGTTTGGCCCAAGCGTGGGCGACCTACCACCTGGTTGCCCAAGAAGCCCAGCGAACCGGTGAAACACAGAAAGTAAAGGCCGCATTAAAGCGCGCCAATGAGCTTGAGCCAAAGCTTCATAAACTGGTCATCGCAGTACCAGAAAAACACCGAGTCGAGGGCCTTAGCGTGACGCGAGATGGCACGGCTCTTGGTGAGGGTGCATGGGGAGCGGCGGTTCCCGTCGACGTAGGTACGGTTCGAATTGAAGCATCGGCCAAGGGGCGTCGCTCCTGGTCCAAGACCATCGAGATCGAAGGCAAGGCGAAAGAGCACAGCGTCAAGGTGCCTCGGCTAAAGAAGGAACTCGAGATTGTCGTTCCAGACCAGCAGCCCATTGCTGTGACAAAGCGCGCAAACTGGTACGACGATACCTGGGGTTGGACAGCGCTTGCCTCGGGTGTTGCGCTGGTCGCAGCTGGCACCGGCGCCACGCTGTACGCAGGTAGTCTAGAAAGCGATGCCAATGCCGATGCAGAAAGCGACTTAGGTGATCGTGACCGATTGCTTGACCAATCAGAGACCTATGGCCTAACCGGCGGCGTACTCCTTGCCGCTGGCGCAGGCGTCGCGCTAACGGGAATTGTTCTTCTTGCCGTAAACCCCGCAGTTCGGGATACTGCCAAAGGGTCGGCGCAGGCGACTCCCTCGATTGCCATTGAAGCAAACCAGGTAACCTTTAGTTTCTCAACACACTTCTAAAAACGCATAAAGACGCATTTCTGATGACCTCGACAAAGCACAACGCATCGCTAACCGCATCGCTCTCCGTAGGCGCCTTTGCCGGCCTCTTGCTGATGGCGGCTTCTTGCAGCAGCGTCAACCGCGAGAAGGCTTGTGAGTTGCCAACCGAGTGCGTACGCGGTGGGGTCCAAGGTAGCTGTGTGCTGCCCGGCTTTTGCGCCTTTGATGACTCTGGCTGCGATTCGGGATTGCGATGGGATTCCACCGCCCAAGACTCGTTTGCGAACCAATGCGTGGGCGACGAGGGCGGCTCAGGCGATGCCGGTGGCCGCAACGAGTGCGGAGGCCTTGCGATACTTAGTGGCCAGGTAGGCGATGCCTGTGGCCTTTGCGATAGTGGAATCCTCAGCTGCGATGGAGAGAACGCCTTCGCCTGCGACGGAGAGGTCGGGCTTGAGATGTCGGTCACCACCCAGGGCGAGGTCAACGCATCCGCCGAGTTTAACTCGAGCTACCGCGCATCAAAGGCAGTCGACCTTGACGAAAGCACCTCGTGGTTTTCCGCTGGCCCCGAAGGCACGCCAACCGAATACACCTGGACCGGTGCCCAAGACGACTGTTTTACGCGCATCAAAATTGTTGGCAATGGGGGAAACTCTGAGTCGCAATTCCGAACCAACTACGGATTTGGCGAGGCGACCGTGCAAATCCTCGACAGCTCGGACACTGTGGTCTTCTCAAACTCGGTCGACCTAAGCGGCACCCCCGACCCAACCATCGACCTCGATCCCAACACGGCGGGCCGCAAAATCCGACTACTGCTAAGTGGCCACGAGAGCGACGACTGCGGCGGCTTTGGCGAGTTGTACATCACCGCAACTCGCTAGTTCGGCTCAGCCTTCTTGCAGCCGCGGCCCGGGTTCTCTGCTGCCTCGACCCGGTCAACGACAAATCCCTGCGCTACGCCTGCGTTACCGGAAGCGTCTTCCGCCGCCTAAGAAGAACCAGGAGAAGCACCCCCATGGCGGCTCCAGTTGGCGCCGATGAGCCCTGCTGGCATCCGCAGCCAGCGCTCTCATCACTCGGTTCTTCTTCGGGCACACCATCGGTCAAGTCCCACTCAGCGTCTTCGATGAGAACGCCCGCCGGATCCGAGCGCACAAACTCGGTTGTATGCGTCACTTGCGCTCGCAAAAGTTTCGCATCGGCTGCGACAGCGGCAGGGTCTAGGCTAAAGCTCAGTCCGGTGCCCACTTCTTCGCCATCCACAAACCAAAGAACATCGAGCCCCGGAAGGTCGGGCAAGGTAATTTGAAAGTCGATAGGAGCCGTGCGAGTCGCGATGTTGACAGGCTCGATGACCGCAGGCGTAGCCGAGACAATCAGCGTTGACCGCGCATGGAAGCGCTTGACGGTTGCCTCAACGCACACGGCACAGAGCTCCGACTCAGACACACGCATCTTGCAGGATGGCGCAGGTCGAAAGATTCCCGAAGGATGATACCTGGCACCTTCATAGGCACCGATTGGCGTGACGTCTGAGGTCGCTAGCTGTTCGGGACTGGGCAAAAACGGATCCTCGTCGATCCAGTGGTTCCACTTGATTTCGTCGAACACAGCGCTAAGCGATACATTTTCTTCTGGGGCAATAATGCCCTGGTTGCCCGTGGCGTCCTCGTACTCGTCGGCAAGCCTTGCGATGGAGTGACCAAACTCGTGAAGCGCAATAAACGGCGCGGCCTCGTGGGTACTTGAAGTTGCCACCTGGCCGCCGGTGCCGCCGTAACGATCGTCATTCACCAAGAGCAGCACTTGGTCGGCGTCTGGCAAATGGCTGTAGACCGCATTGAGCACGCGCGAGTTGTCGGTGCAAAGTGCTCGCGGAATCCCGCCGCAGTTAAACCGGGTGTTAAAGACATTAAGAACACTAATTCCTAGGTCGGGATGGCTGGCTCCACTCTCGGGCGACTCGGTGACAAATCGATAGACGTTAAACAGGACGCGATACTCATCGTAGGGCCGGCTTGAAAAGAGAAACTCTGCAATCGCATCTGCGTCGGTTCGGAACGCATCGGTCTGGGCTGCAGTGTAGCCATCGGCGACGATCACGATATTGATCTGCGTCGCCGGTGGCCCATTGACGCTAATTTCTTCCAGGGAGTGCGACGTATGCGCAACCCTCGGCGGAACCACCACAGAGCCAACGTGTGAGCCCTCACGCGCAAGCGAGACTCTCGCTCCAGCTTTGGCATCGCCAAGAGGAATCCACACCGTCGGCCGCTCCTCATCCCAGTGATGGCCACTCGCTGGCCCATCGACCTCGCTAAAGCGAACGCGCCCATGATCGGCGACAAGCCCTTGGCCACGCACTGTCGCCTGGCCTGGCGACTCTAGGGAAAACCCCAAGTCCGCGCTCTCGCGAAAGTTTACAGGCGGCGCCTTGGCCCTATCAACTCGGGTCGTAATCTCGGTGCCATCGTCTGCGACTCCATACAGCAGCCAAGCCTGGGTGCCTGGTGCTTGCACAGTTGATTCTGCAGGCGAAGCATCGAGCTCATTGTTTGGCGCAAGACCCTCTGCGCTACAAGCGGCCACAGCAAGAAAAGAGAGGATTGCGAGGCGGCTCATAGGCGCTAGTCTACACGAGGCGAGAAAACAGAGAACTTCTGAAATAGATTCGCGTAGCTACTTGGCTCGTCGGCAAAGCAGGCAAGAGCACAAGCGGGCGCCCGGCAGCCACGGCCGCCTAAGCCATCAATCTCTGTGCCCTCGCCTAATTGCAATTGGGAAGCGTCCCGTACATTCCAGCTTCCATCGCCTCCATCGCTTGGTGGTGACTCTGAAAGCGAAACACCCGCGACGAGCCATCCATCGCAATCTTGGTATAGGCAAACGGCCCTACTCCAAACGTATTGTGGCCAGAGTTATGCGGCACATCTTCGGTCGCTCGCTTGAGCAGTGCGCGATACGAGAGTTTCTGGGCCTTTTTCTTTCGAGCTGACATTTGAGAGCATCCTTTGTTTGAGTTGCTCCCCGTATCGGGGCCTCACCGTCGAAGTTGCTACGCCGCTCGTATTTTTTAGGGCCGAGTTCTGATGGGTTCACAGACGCCAACGACCCCCGCCGCGTCTCACGGTCCGCGTGAACCACTGCAAAGAAAGCTGGTTGCAACTGCGTACGCGGCTGGCGTTCACGACTACGATGAAGGCTGTGGCCATCGAGACAACGCAAGACAGCGAAGACCGCATCGGGCCGTGGCTGGAACTTCTCGAACGAGAAGTTGAGCCGCACAACTCGTGGGTCCAGCAGCGCGCTGCTCTTGCCCTTGCTGGCAGCGGCGTGCGGGCTGCCGATGGCCCTTTGCGGCGCTACGGCGGAATCGCCAGCGTTAGTGGCTCTTGGCGTGCCACGCGCTGGCTCGAGCTTCCCAGGGTTCTCTCGCTGCCATTTCCCGAGCGTCTTTCGGCGATATGGACGATGTTTCCGTTCGATGACACTGCACTCGCACTCGCAAGACCAACGGCTAGCGAAATGCGTACCGTCTTCGACATCGCTCTCGGTAGTATTCGCAGAGAAGAGCGCGACGCAATGCCAATCGGCAGCTCGTGCTTGCTCGCGTGTGCCTCGATGGCCAAGGAGCTGGGCGTCGCGCTGCCAGCACTCGAGACTCGCTGGTGGCTTGAACAAGAGGAATGGGGAACCGCAGAGGCTCCGACATCAACCGCCAATGGAAGTGCGATGGCTGCCTTTGCGAGCACTGCACATCCAGCCCTCGTGCGCGACCAGTTAACGACAGCACTCAATCGCCACGCACTACACGAAAATCTGCTCGCGATTGGGGATGCGCCAAAACGCAACCTCTCCCCGATGCGAAACCTAGGCAGCGGATGGGCGCTGCTAGTCGACATCGATCATCTCCAGCACGTCAATGATACCTACGGCTTTGCGCAAGGCGACGCCCTGCTCTGCCAACTCGTCGACCGATTTCAGCGCGCATTTGGCGACTGCGTCGTGCGCTATGCAGGCGAGCAGTTTCTCGTACTGTGGAATGGTGACGGTGGCATGGACGTGGCAGAAGAAATGCGCTCGCTCGCGGAGGCAGAGCCATTTCTTGCGACTCCTGTCGACGAACCAATCAACGCAAGCATTTCGGTCGGAGCGGCCCGCTTCGATGACCTGGGGCAAGGCATCGAGAAGGCGCTCGCTGCGCTAGCAGAAGCGAAGAGCGCTGGACGCAATTGCGTGCGTTCGGAGCGGCGAGGTCCACGACCTTCGTATCCGTAGAAGCTGTTGGGCTCGATGGCCCCCCTGAAGATCGCACCTATTTTTCTTTTTTCCACGATTGGTTCGCTACACGAAGACGCTGTGAGCGTACTCTCTGTGTGTACGAAATGAGAATCGGGTGAATCTACAAATCCATCATGTCGCTGCGTGTGCGGTCGTCCTCGTTGCCTGCGTTGTTGCGCCCACTCAACAATACTCAACTGGCTCCTCCTCGGCACAGCCCGCGCCACCAGTGGGCAATTGGCAGGAAGTCCGGGTTGCCAATGACAGCCTGCGGGTCCTCATGCCATGGCAGCCTACGATCGAAGAGAGCAGTGAATCTGACTTTGATGGCACTGACATTCACTCAACCATTGGGCGGCTTCAAACCGGCCAGATGCTAATTGGCTTTATGGTGCTCAGTGCACAAGGCGGATTTATCTCTGACCCGTTTGAGCGCGCGAGGAGTGCCGCTACGACCGACAGCAGCGCCTCCAATTGGAAGATTCGCTGGGAGAAAAAGTCTGAAGCCGACGGCTTTCAAACGGCCGATAGAATTGTCGATAACGAAGAGGCTGGTGCGTCGATTCGCTTTCACTACGTCGAAGGAAAGACCAAGATCTACACGCTCTTCGCTTTGTATCCGACAATTCAGGAGCAAACGAGCACTCCGTGGATTGAGACCTATATGGAGGGTGCTAAGTATTCTCCCAATGAAGCTTTGGTACGAGTGGGCGATGGCACCCTCGACACAACAGCATGGCAGTCGATCAATCCCCCAGGTAGAGATTTTGCTGGTGAGATACCGGGATTACCCTTCCGAGCGACCAATAGCGAAAGGCTGACAAATATTGAGGCTGAGACCCACATCTATGGTGTGGGGGATGCCGACCAAAACTTTGGCTTTCAAATCCTTGTACACGAGTTTGAGGACAAGATTCCCAAGGACGCTTTGGAGACAGCTCGCAAAGTGACGGCAAGAGACTTTGCAAGCTCTGCCGAAATCTACGTTCATCAACGTGGCTATCCGGGACTTGATGTGACCCTTACCTCTGCAACGCACACCCTACGGGCACAGTACTTCGTAACATCCCAGCGCATTTACGAACTGGTGTCGTGGTCGCCCACGGCCAACGTTGCCGATCACAAAGATGCACACAGCCGTTTTGTTGGCTCATTTAGGATTCTGTAGATGATAAAAACACTGATACCAGCCCTGTGCTGCGCCCTCTTTGCGATTTCAAGCGCACAGGCAGATGGTGGGCTTACGCTGCGTCCAATCGACAAAGCCACAGTTCGAGTGATTGGGGTTGGCGGCGCACACGCAACAGCATTCGAATCGAAACGTTCGAAATGGAACCGTGTGATAGCGGTGCCAAAGGCAGGACACGGCACAGGTGTACTTATCAGCAGGGATGGGCTGATCCTCACGGCTCGTCATGTCATTGAAGGAACAGACATTCTGGCTGTCATGCTTCCAGGCAATGATGAGGCGGTTGCCGCGAAGATTGTCTACGTCGATACCGATCGCGACCTTGCCGTCTTACAAGCCGAAGGCGACTTCCCAAACTACATTAAGGTTCCCACTACGCAGTCATCGGTCAGTCTTGGAGATCGAATCTCGACGAGTGGCTACCCGCTCGATGTAAGTCAGAAATTTCCCGCTGCAACATCGGGCGACGTTAGCCGCTTGACCAACAGTGGCTATCTGCAACTGTCGATGAGCGTCAATCCAGGCAATAGCGGTGGTCCGGTCGTCACGAAATCTGGGGAGTTGTTGGGAATTTTAATCGCGCGTGGAGACCCTTCGTCAGGCGTCGAAGGAGTCGCAATCGTCGAGCCAATGAAGTATGTCTTGCGAGCGGTAAACCGCGCCAAAGACCAGGTGAAAGGCTCACCTACGATGTTTGAGCCAACCGACGTTCTGCGCGCGCACATCGTAACTCGTTTTGTAAGTGCAGAAGATGACGGTCGCCCCGTGTACGAGAAGACCTCGGCTACAAGCTTGAGCAAGGTGGCAGCAGCCAAGTCATCAGCAGAAGAAGCATTGGTTGTAGCCGCTTATTCTTGGAATATGCACGTCGCACTCCTAGAGGACTATGAGGTTGGTGAGATTGCGCAATTGCCTGAGCCGCATCGAGAACATGCGCGGGCACTGCGCGAAATCGCAACCCGCTCTGCTCGTGACGCGATGGCCAAAGCTCCCTACGCTGTGAACCTCTATCCAATCGGTCGCTCCATCGTCAATCTGGAGAAGCGCGTGTCCTCTGTGCCGTCCACAGCAGGGGGCGCAACCACAAACATTTCTACAGCTCACTCACAAGGTGCAGCTCAGGCCCACGGTGGAGTCGTTGGCGGGGTCGCACAACCACCAAGCCCCACAAGCCTCTCGGTGAGTATGGGAACTGCGATCGTCACTCCCTATGGCGACTTCGGCGACGGCGCAATCGGTACCTCGTATGCGGCGAACCTCCGGCTTGGCTTTGGCAATCTGGGCCTGCGTGCCCTTGGCGCGATTTGGAGCGAAGAATTCTCGACGGGCTTAACGAACGGCTTTCTCCACCTTGGTGCCGATTATCGCATCGAGAGTAGGCCGGCAACGATGCGGCTTTGGGCAAGCTTTGGCGGCGGGGTTGATATGAGCATACTCGACTCAGAGGCTCCGGTAGATGGCGGTAAGGTTGGCCTCGGCGTGAACCTGGATATTGGAATCCAATACAAATTTTCTGATACGACAGCCTTGGATTTGAGCGTTACGCTGCACCCAGGCTTCACGGACTTCGCTGAAGACGAGAACATAGATGAAGTCCCCGATGTCGCCTTCTATGGGCTTGGTGTCGGGCTTACGTTTCTCTAGAAATCGAGCGCGCAGCTACAAAGAAATCTTGCGACTTGGCAAGGCCTGCGGCCTCTAGGGAGAAGCATGAACGATTACCTAGAGCGATTTATGATCATGGTGAATGAGCTAATGGCTGATTCACGAGTGCGGGTTACTCACTTCTGGGCTGGAGCCGCCGTGAGCGAGGCGGAAATCAAGCGCGTTGAAGAAGCCCTTGGCTATGCGCTCGATGATTCGATCAAGGCCTTCTACAGACAGGCCAATGGACTGCAGTTGCGCTGGCTAGATACGGGCAGCGAGTTCTACATCGCAGGTCGCGATGACTCCACGATCACCGAGCACACCGATTACGTTCAAGGTGACAACGACGAGGCCAATGGGCTCATCAACATCCTCCCTCTGGCCGAGTGTCTCGTCGATCGAAGTTACAAAGAAATGCTGTACTTCGATTGGATGAATGACGACGACAAGAGTGAGTTTTGCGGCAAGCCGTGCGGCCTGCTCACCTTCAGCAAAGGGTTGCGGCCGCTTGACGACTTCAGTTTCTACAATTCAATGGCGTTCTTTCTTGGCGATAACGAAGCCAATCCAAAGATCGTCATGGGCGATGACCACAACGCCTGTTGGACGGACTCCCGAACCACGCACCTCACCTCGTACCTAGAGTTGATCCTTCAGAACCGGGGCGGCGTTCAAGCTCGCCGCGACGTCTATGGCCAATACGCCGGGCATCGGGAAGTGCCGGTTGTTACCGAGTCCGCTCCGCCGACCCCATTGGACAGCATTTTGCCTGAACGCGCCCAGGTGAGTGCCACAGAGGTCGCAGACGGCTTGCGAGTGATCTTTGGCGATGAGCATGGTGGCAAAACACGCGGCACGGTTCTCGGTCGCTTAGAGGGGACAAGTTCGCCAGACTACTGGTCGTACAATCGCGAGTTCCTGCACGTGGCAGCCGACGGCGGTGGCGAGGTTCTCATCCCGTTCAAAAAGGCCGCCAAGCTCGAAGCCAACGATGCCTACGAAAGCGCGCGGGCAAATCCCGACGCGTTTTTTAAGAAGCTGATGTCGTCAACTCCGCTCGAGCGATTTGAAACGATGGCCAGTGTTGGCATCAACTCGTTCTCCTATTTCGGGCAAAGTCTCACAGAGCACGCAGAGGGTTCGGCCGAGGATGTGGAGTTCACCATCCCCGAGCGAGCTTCGCGCTATACCGCGCTGCTTGCTGGCTTAACTGCTGAGTTGGCGGTCGAAGCCCTCGTGACGATGATCGAAGGCTGGTTGGATGACGAGACCAACTACGGGCCTTCCTTTCCCATCGAAGGCCCTCGCTATAATCCTGACGACTACCGCGGCGATTCCGGCCGATACGAAGACGTCATTGAACTCGCCTTTAGCGCACTGGCACTCGTTGTGTGTCGAGCCTACAACGAGGCCGCCTTCGATAGCATCCGCGCACGGTTTGATGACCGCACCGCCGACCGCATTGCGGCACTAAGCAAGCGATTGGAGCAACTTCCAATAAACCAGGGCGCCAGCGATTACTCCAACACCGCATTCTTGCTGCGCGCTGTCGAAGCCATGCCGGGAACGATCGAAACATCACTATCTCACGGCTACCGCGGCAGCCAGTTTGGTCTCGTGGATCTCCCGGTGGCATCGAACTAAGAAGAAGCCCGACGTGGCGGGAGCTGTGTGAAGCGTGCACTCCCCATTCGGGTCGAAAACGTCAGTCCGATTCGCCCTTCAGTCTCGAATCAGTGTTTTCCTTAAATCCGACCACTGACTTCTTCGTAAAGGCATCTCTCCAACGTTCCGAGATTTGGCTCAGTGCCGCGAGTTCCCGCGCTACGGACAGCTCCAGCTGCGGATTGAATCGCGCCTCAATGACTCGAACCAAGGGCCAATCCGGGTTGAGCCTATCGATTAACTCGATTCTATCTCCCACGCCGGCGTGGCCGCTCTTAAGCACTCGATAATACCAACCGGTACGAGCCGAGGTCTGAAACGCTTTCGCGAGTTCCTTGATGCCCAAGTGCGAATTGAGTTTCCAACAGGGCTGACGCCCTTGGCAGACTTGCACCGTTGCCGTGCCCAATGACAACACGTCGCCAATGCACAAGTTGTGCTCGTCAATTCCAACAGTGGAGATGTTTTCACCAAAGCATCCGGGTCGAAATCTCTCGACCGAGTCGGGAAACTGCTCTCGCCAGTATTCCATATGCTCCGATGCATAGTGGTGCAGGGCCTTCTCTGGACCACCATGAACCCGCAAGTCGGCCTGGCTATCGCCAACGAACCCAAGCTCCTCAATCTGCAACACAGACGTGGCAGGCACCTTTGCGATTGCAGACGATGGCTTGCCTGGCCAGAGCGTTTCAATCTTGCCGACAAACAAACCAAGTATCTCGGCTGACAAATTCATCCTGCGTTCCTTAGCTTGGGCACGTCAGTCAATCAAACATCCGTCTGCGTCACAAGCTTGCTTGCCCTCGCCTGTGGTTTCTGGCCCCAGTAGCAAGGAGGCAATTCGTGCACCAAGCACCATGTCTCGTTCTCGTCCAAACTTGTTCATACGCAGCGTGCCACTCTTGTCGATCAAGATCGTGGTAGGTGTCCCTCGCATCTCATAGGCCGCCATCGTCTGAGGGATTGGCGTCCCGCCCGTGGATGGTGCATCAATGGCAACGGGAAACGTCAGGCGATATTCATGGAGGAATGCCGCAAGTGCGACGCGACTTCCTTGCGCCTCGTGGTGTTCAAATACCGTATGTAGACCAAGGACCACGACCTTATCGTTGGGAAATGTCGTAGCGACCTCTTGCGCCTGTGGCAATGCATGAGCCACGCATCCCGGGCAAAGCATTTGAAATGCTTCGATCAAAACCACTCGGCCACGCAAGCTTTTTAGCGTGAGTTCTTCCTTGGTATTTAGCCATTCCTGTACAACGAGTTCCGGTGCATAGTTCATCTCAACAACCCTTCGTATCGAGTCGCTACCATGCGCCAAACGAAAAGGAGTTGTCAAGATAGTTTTCAGTCGCTACCATCTTATGCAAGTGAACAATCGAGACCGACTTCATCTACTAACGGAGCGGATAACGTCGCTACACCGTGCGAGCCTCCGCAAAACTGCTGCCGCCAACGAGCTCAAACTTGCCCAACTAGAGGCGCTCGTTTACTTGTCTGTAGCCAACCGATACAGCAACACGCCGGCAGCGCTTGTCGAGTACCTGGGTGTCACAAAGGGCACGATCAGCCAAACACTAAAGGCTCTAGAGCGGCACGGGCTAATTGAGAAAAGGACCGACGCCGACGATGGTCGCGTTCAGCGATGTCACGTGACCAAGAACGGAATGAAGGTTGTGAAGCAAGCGTACCCAGCCGACCACTACGCGAACCTCGACACCCGAACCATCGATGCGCTCACAACCTCCACAGAAACGCACCTTCGAGCACTGCAACGAGCAAACGAGTTTAGAACCTTTGGGCAGTGCGGCACCTGCCAGTTGTTTCAAGCCCGCGGCAATGCAGGAACCTGTGGCCTAACGGGCGAGAAGCTCTCGACGAAAGACTCGCTCAAGATCTGCCGAGAACATGAACAAGCTGTCTAGGTCCCGATTCGATCTAATCCTGCTCAATGCGCAAAGCCTGCTTTCCGTTCGGCTGCGACGGATTTCATATGCGCTAGTTCTTATTTTTAGCTCATACGATTTTCATATGCGCAGGGCTAAGGCACGAGCATGTTCACAAAGAAGTTCGGCGCGTGGTTGTTGCTGAAGTTGACGTTCGCGAGTGTCTGAGGAAATGGTGACGCACCGCCACCATCGGCGAAGGCCATGGGAAACTCTGGGAACCCGCTGTTGTTCACAACTAGGTTGGAAGCAAAGGGAGAGGTTGCCGACGTAGCCTTGCCCATGAGCCAATAGGTGCCAGGTTGGAGCAAGAGCGGCTCAGAAAAGTTCTCTTCGAAGCGAGTCGAGACCAAGGCTGGCATGTTTTGAACTTCCTCCATTGCAGCGATGAGCTGAGTGGGCGCTCTGCCGACATCTGCGTAGAGTGCAATGTGACCGTCGGCAGAATTTCCAGCCGAGCCAGCTGGCAGGCCGACGAAACCAAGCCCCGTTGCATAGCTGGGTGTGCCCACCTCGATCGAAAAGCCCCAGATGAAGGTGGGAAGAGGCCCTCCGATATTGTCATCGAACGCATCGGCAAAGCCCAAGCTTGCTGGTTGCATGCACGCCCCAAGGTGACAAACGCCCCCAAGCTCGGTGCACTCCACGCCGCAGGCTACCGCCGCATCAGGCCCTAGTTCTCCTGCATCCAACTCGGCCAAGGCGGCGTCCAAGGCCTGGTCGGCGCGAGCATCGATCACAACCACACCACCGTCGGCGGCAGCGAGTTCGTCCTCATCCACAACAACTGAGCCGCAAGCCGCGACGGTTATCAAGCCAGCACAAAACACAGTAAGCGACGACAAATTCATAGGAGGTCTCCTTAAGTTAGGGGCGACGGTTCGTTCGCCTTCCCAAGCTAGACACACTCCAGTGCAAGCCGTCTCACAGATTTTGCAGTGCGCCTCGCTGGCGTTGCAGCCGCTGCCTCGGTTTCCAGCACGTATCTATCACCTTCAACATTTGACGGATGCTGCCTCTTAGAGAGCGAGTCCTCCCCATCTCGGAGCGACTTTAGTATCCACACAGTTTTGCTTTCTGTGGATACAAGTACTAAAGTATCCACACTTTCCTGTTCTGTGTGGATACAAAATGACCAAGACCAGTACCAAGCTCTTTGTTCGTCACAGTCGCGCGTTGAACCTGGAGCTGGCTGACATCGAGAACGTTGCTCTTCAACAACACGAAGTGTTTATCGGTACCGCTGGTTCCGTAGTCACACGGACCAATGCATCGGGCTTCGCCTACTTCTCTCACAAATTCCTCGACGGTGATCGCAAGCATCGCGAGACCTACCTCGCCGGCCCGGTTGGTTCAGAGGATGCAGAGGCAGCGGCGGCGGCGATGCGAAGTCGCATCGTTGAAGCGAAGGACTTGGTATCCACCCTGCGAATGCTTGGTCGTGAAGGCTTTAACCTCGTTGATGCCAAGACGTACAGCACAATCGCGGCTCTTCACAACCATGGCGTCTTCGAAGCGGGTGGAATGCTCATCGGGTCGCACGCATACGGAGTTATTCTTAATCGCATGGGGGTTCGAGCCACGCCCTACGCAACCGAGGACATCGACATCGCTCGCCGCGAGGCTCTTGCATTCAAAAAACTCCCAAACCAAGGGCTGCTCCAAATCCTTCGCGAGTCAGGCGTCGATTTCGTCGAGGTTCCATCTCTCAACAGAAAGCAACCAGCGACGTCATTCAAGCAAAAAGGCAAAGGCCGCTTCCACGTCGACCTGCTAGTGCCATCCCCAAACGAGACCTTCCCAACAGTCGCAGTGCCTGAGCTCCAAGCATACGCCACAGCCCTGCCCTATCTAGGATATCTTCTTAAGGAGTCTCAGACGTCCGTACTCATCGCCCGCGAAGGTTGCTGCTCTGTGCGCATACCAATCCCCGAACGATTTGCCGTGCACAAGCTAGTCGTATCTCAGTTGCGAACTGGGCGCGCAGCCAAGTCGACAAAGGACATCGATCAGGCGAGCGTACTCTGCGCAGCATTGGCAGAATTGTATCCAGGCGCCATCCAAGAGGCCGTCGACGCACTATCCAGAAAGATGACCAAGCACTTTCGAAAGTCACTCCCCGCCGCACGCGAGCGTCTTCAAGACGCCGCCCCCCTCGCATGGGCTGAACTCAGCGGTGAAGGGTAATCCTCCCGATTGCTGTAACAGCAGAAACAGAGTCATCTCTCGCGATTAGCCTAAGCCACCGAGGCCTATCGCTGGTTGAACATGGCGTGTGAGCAAGGAGACGCAGACGCCGCTCAACACCTCGGCAGCGTTGCTGGCTGCTTGCCGCATCCCAAACCGCCTCCATGCAATGGTGAAGTCGGTTTGCGCTGCACTCGCACCGGACTCTAAGCTCGGAGGGTGGATACCATCCAATTACAACTTCGGCGAGTCCGCATGCATGATGAGTCTTGGGATGTGGCGGTCGTTCACATCAACGGTCAAGAGACCTCAAACGCGTTTGGGTGCAAACAGCAGTCAGATCACGCTGCTGCTAGGCACTTGCAACAGATGACATTGTTTGCATAAAACAACTCCTGCCGGCCATACCAGAATTTCTCTGAAACCCGAGGACTGCACGTTGGAATCTCGGCGAGCGCCAGACAGGGGCCACAGAGGAATGTCTTGAAGAAGACGGCCGACTCCCCGACAGGGTCAACACGCTCGCATGGTGGGTCGAATATGATCGACACTTCTTGGTAGCGAGGTGGTTCCTGGCCGCCTGCCACAGCCCGTGATACATGCGGACACGTTGCAACAACGTCGCTAAGACCGTGTGTGTGCATAGAGTTCGGCCCATCGGAAATCATAGTAACGCATTGAGCTAACGCGGAATTTTGCAGCGAAGGACTTAGTATCCACTCTGCGAATGCTTGGTCGTGAAGGCCTTAACCACCTCAAAGTCCGGAAGGACGTTCGGGGTGAAGAATGCGCGCATCGTCGAAGTAGATTACGTGTTCTGCCAACGCCAATGCGTCGGCTCCCAGCAGCCTAGCGAATGCCTCGTCGCACTTTCTCGATGCGCCCTTTTGCTTTTTGCTTGTGAATAAGCGGAAACGAGTGCGCTTGCGAAGTCGTGAAGTAGCCTGCCTGGCCTGCAGCGACCTCATAAAGGACATCCCAGTCGGGACGCGTGGGTGTGCTGGCGGTTGGCATAATACGCAACATTGTTAACCCATGGTTAATATTTGTGTGAATCTTACTAGGGGAATTCGATGCCCCACAACGCCGGGCTGCAGCGGCCCTCTACCAGTAGTAAAGGCAGAAGGCTGTCTTCGCTTGTAAGCTCCAGCCCGAGCCGCTAGCTTCACTCGCCATGAGTGCCCCGCAGCGAATCGCGCTTGCAGACCGTGGAGAGCTGCTCCTCTGGCCTAAATGGCTAGAGGACGGCGAAGCCCGGGCACTGTTCGACGAACTCTCGGCCACGCTCTCGTGGCAGCAGCGCAGCTTAACGATGTTTGGCAAGACGATTCCAGAGCCGCGCATGTCTGCCTGGATTGGCGACCCCGATGCGGCCTACTCCTACTCGGGACGTGCGCACGAACCAGCCGATTGGAGCCCGCCTCTTGCGAGGCTTCGCACCCAACTACAAGAGCTGCTCAATCATCCCCTCAACAGCGTCCTGGCCAATCTCTACCGCGGCGAGCAGGACTCGATGGGTTGGCACGCCGACAACGAGCGCGAGCTTGGCAACGACCCAACAATCGCATCGGTCTCTCTTGGCGCCACTCGTCGGTTCTGGCTCAAGCACGCCAACGCCAAGACAGTGCGACTAGAACTTGGCCACGGAAGTCTTCTCGTCATGCAGGGCAGCACGCAGCATCATTGGAAGCACTGCGTCCCCAAAGAAACGAGCCACCGAGAGCCTCGCATCAACCTCACCTTTCGTCGCATTGGCAACGTGCCGCAGTCATGAGCGGAGTTTGTGCATCACCCTCAGCGCCTGTGATGCGTGCACTCCCCAATGCGTCGAAAACGACACCCCACGCCACTCGAATAAGATGTCATCGATTCGACTTGTCCCGGCTTCCCAAGCCATGAGAGCCGGAGCGATGTCCCCGTAGATATCACCAAGGTCGTCGGCAAGGTCGCCCACAACGGGCTCGGGGTCGTCCGTTGCTCGTGCGTATTGTGCGCGGCCCATTCTTCGTATGACATTGAGATGTCAAAGACTTCAATGGCAAAGCATTCGTCCTCAGGGGTTGCCGGTCGCAGAGCTTGAGTCACGATATAACTGTAACGCGATGGTTCTTGGTGGAGCCGATATTGTTGGGTTGGAGGATTGGGCTCTGCTGCCATTTGCTGCCACACGGAGCGGTACAAGTAGCAATTGGTGATGTGCTGGAAGAACACCTAGAGACAGAGATGTCTCGTCGGAATCTCTGGAGCATGATTGAGGTAGAATGGGAAGCCTGAGAGCTGGATGCCTAAAGTGTGAAAAGCTGTAGGCTGCTACAATTGCTTAGTTCGCATGGCGACTCATCGCAACTCTAGTCTGGTATCCTCTTCTGAGAGGATCGTAGAGAACCGCTATGCTTAATGCAGAATTCGTCCCTAACCAATTTTAAAATCCACACTTTCATTTTCCCTAAGCTCCACGAGGACTGTTTCTGCACGCCATGATGAGTATTCTCGTCTCTAATGAATACCAGTACAGCAGCTCATGTCACTCCGTTCATGAATTCCCGTTCTTCCTCTTCCTTGCTATTTACAATCCCTCTTGTGTTGGCAAGCACAAGTTGCGGGGGGGCCATGCGGCCGCAATCCGAAGCGGTTGTTTCCGCGGAAAGTAGGGGATTCGTTGATGGGTGTTTATCTGAGGACAATGCATTTGTTGCTTTCCTCGACTCGAACCAAAAAACCCATGTTGTAGGTGTAGCCACAGGCAAAGAGCTTTGGAAAAAGCCGGGGATTTTTGTTTATTGTGACACAGCCGGACTCGTGTTTGCCGGAATCGTGAAGGGCTCGTCAATCGCGATGGAAGTACTCGATTACGAGTTGGGAAAGGTTGTGCTAAAGGCGGAAGTACGTCCAAAGGGTTGTGTCGGAAACGACTTAGAACTCAATTCCTGGCCTACTAAGAAAGAGGCTGGCCTTGAGTGGCATGGACATCGTTTCTGGGGAGCGGCCTATCCGCCTGACACCAAGTTCGAGGAAGAGGCCCACGCTTGCAATGGACATGGTGCTCTTTGGATACAGCGAAAGAGCGGAAAAGTCCGCAGCACAGAAGATCTCCAACCTGCAGAGAAATTCTCAGCAGTCGCGCAGAGCCAGGGGGGCCTGCACTTCAAACGAGAGGCAAGTTCGCGTCCTTCTCAACCCGATGGCTGTGGGGGGCGAAGTGTGGACAAGGATCTGGTGGCGTGGCGGGGCGATACTCTTTTGTGGCGCTTCCCAATAGGATCAAGGCTAGAAGAATGTCTGCCCTAGATAATGGGCCCCCTGTGTCCGGCTCCTGGTCGTGACGAACAGGAATGGACTTCCCCCACTCTTACAGACACCTCCATGTAACAATTATATTTTGGAGGAACGATGGCGAATCAGAAGTATACGGAGGAGTTTCGAGAGGAGGCAGTCCGCCAGGTTTTGGAATTCCCCGTCAAAAGTGGACGCTTTTCAAGCGGCGAGATTCGCCGGCAATTGGTTTAAGTTGAGGGCTTCGAAATCGGCCGGGCTTACGTAGCCGATGGACGAATGAATTCTGCGGTTGTTGTAGAAGACTTCGATGTACTCTGCAATAGCGTTTTGTGCGTCGCGGTGCTCTGGCCATCGATAGCCCGCGGGGCAAGTCATTAACCACTTATAAGAGAAACACCGACTCACTCATTTTGGAGCTGGGAGAATGCACGCAGGTCCGCCGCATGGTGAGCTGCCAGCTTCGCACAACGGCGGATGTTGACAGCATTGAGGCTCACCACCTCTTGTGCCTTCGCTCGATCCGCGCCATCGATTTTCAGCAAACGCGGGCTGGCAAACTTCTCAAGCATCGCGGCTTCTTCCTCGGAGCAAAGTCCGCTGCCGTAGACATACTTGACGCCACCAGCGTCGCGAACGTAGTCGAGAAACCGTAGCGGATGGTCACCCACAAGGAAGGCCCAAGTTCCCTCCGTAGACTCGTAGTTCTCAACCAGCCATCGGAATGCCCTACTCCGTGTCGGGCGCATCTTTAGCTGTGCCGCTACGGTACTTGAGGTGAGCGGCGCGGACTCGTCGAGCCCCTGCAGAAGGATTCGGATGTCCCTTATCGCGTCGTCGTCGCTATCAATGACGTGTCTCTTTTCGTTGCGATTTGCTTGTTCTAGCAAGGGACCATAGCGACCTTCGATGCCCGCGAATCGAATGACGTCCTGCGCCAACCGAAGGTCGTCTAGCCTGTGACCAATCGGTTGCAGTCGCACGGCAACAGGCCCCCAGGTTTCAGCGACTAGACGTATAAAACTTGGACTGCTTGGAGCCGGGAGCAAATCAGCTACGAACTGAAACCCTTGCAAGCTTGCTCGCAGAACGGAAATATTCTCACTCTTGGCAAGGAGCCCGAAGACCTCGAGACTGTGTGGTATCTCCGCCTGGCCACTTTTTAGGGCTGCTATTAGCGCATACGCCAGACTCACAAGCTCCTTGGGGTCCTGCTTGGCATAGTTCTTAGCGATTTCTAGAGCCGCTTTCTTGGGCATCAGATAGCGGTAGAGCCCCCTCGACTCAGAATCCAGATGAAGCAGAGTGGGACAGCTTGGAAGCTCAAAGCTCGCCTTGCGCTCGCGAAGCACGAAACACTTCTTGCCTTGCAAGAAGCTCGTGCAAACGGGGACCTGCCAGAGTTTGTCCTGCGTTGCTTCTCCTACGAGGCGATAGGGCTCTTGGCTGAGCGTTAGGCGATTTACCTGCTCCGAGCATTCGAGACTAGCCGAGATCATTGGCAGGCCAGTCTGGGTCACGAAGCTCTTGATGATGGGTCGCAAGTCGTGATGAGTGCCCTCTGAGAGAGCCTGCGCAAAGTCTTGGGCCGTCACAACACCATCAGCGTGCCTCTGTAGATAGAGCTTAAGACCTCGGCGCATAGCCTGCTCGCCAACCAGCCCCTCGATCATCTCCAACATCGCGGCCCCCTTGGTCCATGAATTTTTCCGAATCCACCGTGGCACCTCGATCTTGCGCTGTCCTGAGAACCAGGACTCTCGGAGTGAAGCTGGTGTTGCACTAGGCTGCTGAACGGCTTGTGCCCCAGGCAACGCATCAAGCTGCATGCCCCACTCACGGTGCATTTGTCTCCATGACGAAGGAGCCACTTTCTCTGCGATCCACGCAGCCAGGCTCTCATTGAGCCACACGTCATCCCACCAACGCATTGTCACGGAATCGCCAAACCAGAGGTGCGCGAATTCGTGCGCCAGCAGGTTCTTAAGAGCGTCGTCAAACTCAGGTCCTGCCACCACGTAGCTCTCATTGATCGAGATCAATCCTGGGTTTTCCATGCCTCCGTACGCGAAGTCCGGTACTGAAACGAGATCCTGCTTAGCGTAAGGCTGAGTGAGGTCGAGGTACGACTCAATGGCGGACAGGATAGTGGGCGCGATTCTGCGAATGTTCTCAAGCCTCTTGCCCCTTCGCTTGTCTCCAATAATTCGCATCTTGCGATTGGGATCATCTACGGCAACGGCGACAAGCGGGCCCGCCGCAAAGGCCACCAGATAGCTCGGTAGAGGCGGTGTTTCCGAAAAGCTATATCGGACTCTAGCGCCAACATGCTGCACCTTGCTCATGGGTGCATTCCCAAATGCTCGCATGCCGTGATCCACAGTGAGGTTCAGCGTCCAGGGTGTCTTGAAACGCGGATCGTCAAAACAAGGGAAAGCACGACGAGCAAAGGTGGGCTCGAATTGTGTGAAGTAGGAAGTACCCCTCTTAAAGATTCCGAGGTTGGATGGACGACCTTTGAATCGGAGCTCCAACAAAGCTGGCCCCTTACTCAGCGGAAAGCTGAGCTCGAGCCCCATCTTTTCCTCGGTCGGCCTGAACGCCAGTTTCGAAACCTCCTTCCGCCTCCCCTGGAAAACCGTTGCACTAATCGACTCGAATTTCACCGCGTGAAGCCACACGGTAGAAACCGGATTTAGTACGTCCACGGAGACTCGAACCGTGCCGCTATACATGGCCCCGCTCGAAGGCAAGTCCAGATTCAACTCATAGCTAGTTGGCACAACATCATTGCCTAGTTCAAAATCGGCGGGCGCTGTGGCGGGCCAATCAAAGGGTGGCAACTCAAATGCTGAATCCTGAGCTGTCAGCACTTTTGACGTTGGGACCTGTTGTGGTGTCGGGCCAGCGCAATTGGCACCAACCAGAGCGAGGACCAGCAAGCAAGAATGGCTAGTAGTCCTCACTACGACAAGATCGCGCACTTCGCGTCCTCAGGCAAGCGCGCCAGCAAGACGTCCTTGGACCGAGACAGAGCTATGCGTTTACTCGACCTCGAAGATCCGAATTCAGAGAGAGAGCTGCTCGCGGCGAATCTTTCCCTTGAAGGGCTTGGAGCAGATCGGGGAGAAAGATGGTCCAGACCTTTCTACGAGGCAAGACCATGATGCGTTGGCCGCAACCACAGATCCAATCGGCGGCCACGCGCATCGCTGGAGTCTCGATTGTGGAGTCCAAACTCTCTCGTCGTCGAACCCGTTCCAGAGCTGATTGCTCCCTGCACGATGCCGGATGCATAGCGAGTTGTGCCTGCCCCCTGGGATGGTGCAGCCCTCGGGCACACACAGCCCCGTTAGCGCCACAATCTCGGCTATAAACGCCCCATGAGAGCCTACTTCGTCCTCTGTCTTCTGCTGTCGGCGTGCGGGTCGAAGAATGCCACGACACAAGCAGTGACCTCGACGCCCATCGCCAAGTGCGAGGCGGGGGATGCAGCCCAGTGCGCGGAACTCATGGAGTATGCGGACTCCAACGCCGAGTTCGAAAAACTCGGCAACCTCGCCTGCAAGCATGGTGACGCTACGGCCTGTGAGTTCCTCGGCCATACTCTCTTCGTTCGGTCGCTCGCGCCGCGAGGTGCGGAGAACGCCCAGTCGCTACGACGGCGAAGCCTCGAACTGTACCAGGCCGGGTGCCGGCAAGGTTCTGGGCTACTATGTGCCTTTGCCAGTCTGCTCAATGAGTCAAGCCCAGAATCTGATTGGAAGACGCAGAGCTTGACGCAAGCGGCCTGCGAAAAACGAAGTGTGCCCAAGGCATGCGAGTTGTTTGCTACTGCGGTTCGCCAAACTAAGAAGAAGGCCGAGAAGGATCACGCCCAGAACCCCCAAGCGCATACTGTGGGCACTTTTCGTTTGTGCTTGTCTAAAAGGGGGCGGGTGAAGAACATCGATGTGCTCATCTCAACCAAACACCCGGATTACAACCGCAATATTTTCGAGAAGATGCGAAAGTGGACCTATGCGCCGTACAAGGTTAATGGCAAAGCTACTTCGTTTGCACAACAGTGACCTTCGTCTACGTTCCGGACGAGACCAATTCAGGCACTAGCGCAGTCAATGACGAGGGGTGACGTTGCCTCGGCGCCCAGATGCCCCTGCTAACTCAGTGAGCTAGCTCTTGCCGGCATAAGATAAACACCGAGCTACTGATATTGGGAGAGTTTTCCCACGCCAAGCGGTACCATCGAGCAATGGGATTCAAGCCGCGCACCACCCCGCCAACCACGCTCCACCACACGTTGTGGTTACAAACCGGAGCCGGTAGCCGCGTCGACTACTCCGTTCGAATCTCGTTTGAACGATCGACGCCACACGATGGGCACTGCGTCGTAGAACTCGATGCAATGCCGGGTGAGTGGCCAAGGAAAGTTGCTCGGTTTCCAGGCGATCACGATTTGGTTGGGATCATGCTCGCGAGCTGGAGCGTTGCCGAAGTCTTGCTTCTCTCTCGTGCCTACCGCCAAGGCCGCCTGACTTGGAATGGGTCTCCAACCCTTGGGCTCGCGTTCCCTCCGCATCTGGCGCACCTCGTTCACGAGTCGTTCTTCGTCGCCCTAGAGGCAGCCTCGGGTGATTTTGACAAAGCCCCACTTGTGGAGGGCCTAGGAACCCACCGATGTGGAGACTCGCCCGAGGAAGCCAGACTCTTCGTGGACCACTTGGCCAACAACCGCAGTGCCCGCCGGC
>TARA_R110002096_G_scaffold292224_1_pt1 | contig 131295 bp, 105 predicted proteins | sample TARA_R110002096 | Tara Oceans TARA_R110002096 (sample SAMEA4397295) | marine metagenome | biome: Polar Biome; feature: [DCM] deep chlorophyll maximum layer (ENVO:01000326); material: water (ENVO:00002006), including particulate matter (ENVO:01000060) such as... | depth 35 m
TGGCAGCGTAGACAACAACCGTCTACGAAATCGGATCAATTCCAAAGCGACCGACCTCTACTGCTAGGTGCTACTCCGCGAACCATTTGGATTCGCCGCCTCTCTGCCCAGGGGCAGGGTTCTCTAGGCCTGAAAGCCAAACGAGTTTAGATTCTTATGTCGAGTCAGTCCGCTGTCTGATGGGATGCATTAGACTCGCAATCATGCGGGTGTTGCTAACAGTACTGATTCTTCTCTCAGCTTCCCTTGCCTACGCGGACGATAGTGACCTCTATGAGGTGAAGGAGGGCGACACTTGGGAGTCTGTCCTCAAGGCGTCTCCCAACTACCAAGGCCGTGCGGGGATTGGGTTGGCGGGTCTGCTGGCTCACCTCAACGAGGTGCCCAAGCTGACTCCTGGCGCAGAGATTCGCCTCGCGCCTCTGACCGAGATGTTGGGTCAGTCGAAGGTGTTAACTGAGGTGCCAGAAGCGATGGTACTCATCGATGCTCGTAATTTTGCGCTAAAGTGGGTTGACGCGGCATGTGGACCCGGAATCGCGAGCGCCGACGTTGGCCCGCTCAGCGAAACCGCCAAGGGCATCTGGTTGCGTCTCAGGAAGCTGGGCAAGAGTCCGCCTTGGTGGGCCGAGGCGAAACTCCCTTATGACGCCTTTGTCCAGGTGGCGCAGCTCGCGGAGCAATTCGAGTCATCTCGCTCCGGTCGCAAGCGTTTCCTGATTACGAAGTGCAATAACTACGTCGCTATCCTCAAGCGCAGCGGTTTGGCTCTCGCAAGACTTTCCGAGGGACTGGCCAAACGCTCCCAGAGCAAAGAGCGAGCAAGCTTGGCTGAAGTAGAGATGGTCAGCCAATGGCCAGAACTAGCCGCACTCCTGGAGGCTCGTGATTTTGCCTCGAAGTGGAGGCGGCGACACTGTAGTGAGCTGCAGAAGTATCGAGAGGATTTTCCGCTGTCCGCCATTGAGAAGCGAAACAGAGAGTCCACAGAGATTGAACCTCGTTTGCAGACACTGATTGACAGTCTTCCGCCGAACGCACCGAAGCGGGCTCGGCGAAAGCTAAAGTGGATTGCCGAAACTCTAGCCTATCGACCAAAGTGGCAAATGACGTGCAAACTCTACGTCAGTATGGGTAGGGATTGTGGTCGTGTCCTCGATGCACTGAGTACCCTGTCACCAGGGCAGCACACGCCGTAGCCAGCCCTCTTTGCCCACAGCCAGGATTCGCTTGGCCCAAAATATTAACGAACTCAGACTGTTCGGTCGAGTCAGTCAAACCGTCGGCAAAACCAACCTCTAGTACGTTTTGCGGGGCTCCGCCCGGGATTTGTCGTTTCGGGGCTCGTGGGGGATTCGATGGCGAGGCCTTAGAATTTATCGGATTCTCAATCACCCTAAACGGATGTACGGTTACCAGGATGGGAATGAAACCAAGGCATCCTGCTCCCATCGCAGAGCGCGAATACTGGCTGGTCACCAAAGAGGGGGAGCGGCGAACTGTCCGACTTCGTATTTATCCCCCGGTGGCTGACGGGGAGTCCTTCCACTCGACGGTCGTAGTCGATGGCTTAGGGGATGAGTATCATGGTGGGAGAGCCAAGCGTGCGTGGGGCGAGGACTCGGTACAGGCACTCTACATGGCCCTTCAGCATGGATTTATCGATCTGGCATGCACGTCGGCCTACCGGGAGGGCCGCCTTACCCTTGAAGGTTCTCCCAATCTTGCGCTACCGACTGTTACGACGGTCAAGCATATCGTCAAGGTCACAAGTTGGGTGCGAGTGACTCTGGGCGAGCACTCTAAAAACGTTCTGGCAACCCTGGCAAGGCTGATGCGAAACCACCTCACGACGTTTCCCGACGACGCGCTCCAGCTTCGACTCGCGAGTCTCGCAAAGAATGGACATGACACGCTGCCTTTTCCATCGAAGGAAGCGGCAACTTCCTTTCGCGATGATGTACGTGGAGACGGAATTCAATGTGAGCATTGGGATCCTCCGACCTCTGCAATGCTTTGACATCGCAAGCCAAGGCGACGAGCTTAGGCGAAGTGCAGGGCTTAGCTGTCGTCGCCTTCGGCCTCGGGGCCAAGCATGATGGCGATGCCTTTGAACTCGTGGCTGTGCTCAAGCATGATTTTGACGATGACGGTGAGCGGCACAGAGAGAATCATGCCGACGGGCCCCCAAACCCAATTCCAGAAAATCAGTGAGAGAAAGACCACCAAGGTCGAGAGGCCGAGTTGCTTGCCCATGACTTTTGGCTCCACGATATTTCCCATCACCAGATTGATGGCGACGTAGCCACCGCTCACAAGAAGCGCGGAGGTGACGCCGTACTGCACGAGCGCGAGCATCACGGGTGGAATCGCGGCGATGACAGAGCCGATGTTGGGAATGAAGTTAAAGAGAAAGGCGATGAGCCCCCAAAGAAGTGGGAAGTCGATACCGAGCGCAGCGGTTAGCGTTGTTGCCAGTGTAGCGGTTGCAAGGCTCACCATCGCTTTGACGGCGACATACTTTTGAACTTGCTCCAGCGCCGTATTCCAGTCTTTTAGATCCGCATCAGGAGTGCCCAGTGCGCGTCGCAGTTTTGACGGAATCGAACTTGCCTCGAGAAGCATAAAGACCATCGTTAAAAGAACGACAAGCATTTGCGAGAGGGCTGCGAGGAGCGCGGATGCCAGACTTGTAATCGAGTCGAGGATTGCGCTTGAGTTGATTTGCGACGTGAGCACTTCGGTATTCGCATCAACGCCCTTGCCTTGCAGCCAATCGAAAAACTCTGAGACATGACCATCGAGTGCGGTGCGGTACTCGGGAAGTTTCGCTTCGAAGCCCGAGAGGGAGCGGCCGATAATCGCGGTGATCGCGAAAACCAAGAGCGTGGCGCCAATGACCACGATCGCAATGGAGATGCCTTCGGGCACTCCAGCTGTCTTTAGCTTTTGAAGCGGAGGCAGACAGAGTACCGCCAAGAAGAGCGAAACCAGCAGTGGTGTCAGCAGCGGCGCAGCAGCCTTTAGCCCGGCCGTGATGATAATGAGCGAGGCAAGGATGAGAAGGGTGCGCACCGCGGGGCTTTGCTTTAGAGAGGGCACACCCGATATTAATGGTTAAGACTCGCCATGGCCCCTTTGTGGTCAATTTGCTGCCTGCTACAGTGGGGCTAGCGACCACAATGAGGAGATACGATGAGTGCAATACCCCCAAAAGCTGACCTCCTCAGGGAACTTCGCGCTCTGGTTGAGACCGATCTTGCAGTGATGACCGCCTCGCAAGAGGAGGCCCAGGCAGGTGCAACCCACGAGGAAAACAAGGCCGAGGGCGATAAAGATATGCGCTCGACCGAAGATAGCTACCTGGCCCGAGGTCTCGCAAAGCGAGTCACCGAACTGCGTTCTTCGGTCGCGAAACTCTCCTCCTTGGCGCTGCGAGAGTTTGGTGAAGACTCGGCAATATCGCTCACCGCCTTGGTCGAAGTCGAAGATGATGAGGGTAGGGCGTTGCGCTATTTCGTCGCTCCAGTTGGAGGAGGCATTGTGCTGAACGAGACCGGCGCGAAGGTCTCGGTTGTGACTCCGCTATCACCGCTTGGTCGCGCTTTGATCGGACGGGAGTTGGACGATGATGTCGTCATTAGGACACCCCACGGCAGCAAGACACTATCCGTTGTCGGTATCAGCTGAGGAGCCGGCGCCGGCATCGACCCGGGCCTCGTTGCCCCGGGCCTCGTTGATCTTGCGGCGAAACTCTCGAACGGCGGTAAGTGTGAGTTCCATCTGCTCTTCTTGGTAGCGGTAGGCAAGCTCTTGGCCCATCGGCACCAGCGCGGAGTTCTCTTGCTTTCGGCAGGTATCGCGCAATTCGTCGAGCTCTTCGATGGCTTGGTCGATCTTGGTGATGTTCTCGGCCTCTAGGTGTTTTGCTGATGGCATGAGCGCGTGCATCTCTGGTGGCGTTAGGCGGCTTCCCAGTATGTCGCGAAACACCTGCTGCGCTCGTTCTCGCTTGGCATCGATGCGCCAAAGACGAAACTTATGTGCCGATGTCATCACATTGAAGAGGATGCTAATGGCCATCACAACATAGAACCAATTGCTGATTGGCATGATGTCGACAAGCCACGGCACGTGGGTATCGGCCCACTCTGGACCGCCATTGACCATGTACGATTGCGAGGCCGACGACGTTGGAAAGTAGGCGCTGCCGCCATGATCGCTATTGTGGGCTAGCAGCCTTGGGAATTCGCTTTGCAAGAGACTGAGCAGAGCAATGGTCTCGGTGCGACTTGCGCATTTGTTTCCGACAATCAGCGTATCGACGCGCAAGACGCGGCGGTCCTGTGGTGGCACGACAGCAATGGGATCGTACTGTCCAGCTCCGATGCGCCCGTGGGAGACAAAGGGGATTTGCCTGGCAATAATGTCCAGATGCTCGAATGAGGCCATCTGCAAGCCCTCTCGCATGGCCGTGCGAATAAGCGTGGCGTCTTCGTCCAAGACAAAGATTGCGAGGTCGAGGCGGCCGTCCTTTATGCGCGCCAGCTGATCCTCGTGCTCAAAGTTCTGCATTTGCAGGCCCAACGGCAGGAAATCCGGGGACTCAAAAATGCTGCGCGCCAGATGATCGGTCCCGCTACCCTCTTGGCCAATGCCGACGCGGAGACCGCGCATATCCTCGAAACGCTGCAGCCTAGACGCATCCTTGCCTAAGATAAATACTGATTCGCTCTTTGGCAGTCGCGCGATGAGTTCGAGATTGTGGCCGGCTCGTGGGGCAACGCCGTCCTGCACCATGGCATAGGCCACCGCGCAATTTTCCTTCTCGGCAATGAGTCGCTCGAGGTTCTGGACACTGCCATTTGAGGCATGATTGCCAAGGTGGCCTTCTTGCCTCGAGGCCGAAGCCTGCAGTCGCTGGGCAATCTCGTGATAATTGCCCGTCTTGGGCCCAGAGAGAATTTCGGCGTCGAGGTGGCTAAGCGTTGGGCTGAGGTTGATGAGTGAGAGGGCGGCAATAAGAAGTAGCGAACCACCGACCAGTGCGGCAAAGCGTGTGGGAAAACCGCGCTTCTTCACAAGTTCGCGTTTTGCTGCACTCATCTGGCGATACTACGCCACACGATGCTGCCACGTTGAAAGCGGGCGCCAATTCGCATGGCGCCAGGCTCGTCAAGGTCACGCGCGCTAGTCGGCTGCTGGAGCGGCTGCGCCCGGAGTGCAACCGCGGAGGTCGGTTGCCGGCGTGAGATTGTCGTAGGCCGAGCGAGACTCGGTGAAGAACGGCGTTTGCGACTCCATCGGCGCGTTGTAGCCATCGAGGGTGAGTGCCAGAATATCCGTCCCTGCGTGGGCGTTCCAATCGGTGCACCACGTTGCATCGGCCTCGAGAAGCGCGTCAGTGTATGAGCTGTCTGCATCCAGGTCGTAAAGGGCTTTTTGTGTCTCTGCATCGATGCCGAGAAGGCTCGCAACGCCTTGCGCGAAGCCCGATTCTTCACCGGTGCGAGTGACGTAGACGATGTTCTCGCAACCCATGTTTCGAAGCGCCTGAACCGGGTGCAAGTCGGACCAGCCACCTGCCGAGATGAGTCCATCACCAAGCTCAAGACCGCGAGCTAGACCTGGCTCGGCGGGTGAGTAGGAGAGGGCGGTTCTCCACGTTGCTTGGCCCAAGTCTGTGAACATCTCGGTCTTGCGATCTTCAAACTCATGGTCGTTGCGACCAGCTGCCGAGAGGTCGCTTTTCTGCCCCCAGTAGCCAAAGCTCACATCGTCAAAGTCGCTTACGAAGGTGTAGTCACGACCTGCATTGTAGTCGACTCGGGCCTTAGAGAAACTCTCAGCAGTATCGCCGCTGAGCACGGATGTGGAAACCAGGGCTGCCATCGATGCTCCGACTTCTTCGTCGATTCGCGAGGCGAAGCTGCCGCCATCGTTTGCAAGAGCAGTTCGGTAGGCACCGATCATTGAGTCGAAGACGACTCCACAGGTGCTCTCGCCCGCAGGTAGGCCTGCTGTTTCAAACCAGCTCAAGCCAAGGCTTTGCGTCGCGCAAGCGCTCATGAAGGCTTCCATGCCCTTGGCATCGGTGGGACCGTAGCCTGCGTAGAAGTCGGCGACTCGGCCGAGTTTGTCGGCAAGGCCTGCGAAGTTAAGGAGCCCAGGATGGATTAAGATTTTATCTGAGTTGGCTGAGAACGAGCCAAGTGATTCCACGCCTTCGAGGATGTCCCGTGCGTGCTTCTCGGGTGTTGGAGAGGTGGTGAGCAGCGAGACCAGTTCGGGGTTGATGAGGTCGCGAAGGTCGTCGGACTCGAGAAGGTTTGTCAGTGCAGCAACGCCTGCATCGACGTCTTCGTCGAGCATCTCGTCGATGCCAGCGCTCTGGATTTTCTGAATGATGGGAAGGAGTTCGCCAACGGCCGCAGCCTCTTCGGTGGTGCTGAGGTGTTGGAGATAGGCTGGGAACGACTTGAGAAGAAGCGCTGTACGAGCAGCTACCTCGGTTTTGTCGCACGCGCGGTCATCGCACGTGCGCGTTGCGGGATTGCCTTGCATGCTCTCGGTCATAAAGATCGAGATGCTGGCGGAGCTGCCACCTGCAGCGGCGTCGACCGGACCGTAGTGTTCGACAATTCTCGCGAGGGAGGCGAAGTGCGAGGAGATCAGTTCGCCATTGCCACGGATTGCCGTGCACAGCTGCAGGGCCGCGGTGGCATCGCACTTATCGTCGGTGCAATCTTCGGACGAGTTGGGGGAGCCGCAGGCCACCAAGGCGGCCGCTGGGGCGAGGAGCGAGGAGAGGAGGAGGAATCGAAGCATTGCCATGGTGCAAAGCAATACTCGCGCCGTTTCTGGCACTCGTCTAGTTCCCTGAAACTCTTAGCTATCCCTTGGCGAAACCAAGGGATCTGAGCCATTGTCGCAAGGAGTGCCACGGCCTCATGGCCCCACTAGGGGCTGGTGTAGGTAGCTGCCAGCGGCAGCGAGAGTCTGAATCAAGCACTAGCTGCGAGACACTAGCCCTGAGCCGAGTGGCGCTTACCGCGGAATCCACTCTTCTTCTCGGCGCTGCCTTGGTAGCTCTTTTTCTCGCTGGTCGCGCGAAAGCTTGGCTTGATTGGGAACTTCTTGCCGCGCTCAGATGGTTCGAGCCATGGACGAATCTTAATGCGTGGGTCGCGGGTGTCTGGCTGGGAAGCAGCCTTCTCGAAGGTCTGCATGTCCTGCTTGCGAACTTCGACGATCGAGCCGTGGTCGCCAATGCGAATCGCGCCGATGCTGTTACTGCGAACTCCGCCTCGGCGACAAACCAGGGCGAGCATGCGCCGTGGGTCTGCACCTTGTTGTGCACCCCAAGTTACTTGGAATGCGGCGTAGTCTGCCGATTCTCTAGATTGCCCACCACCATTGCCGCCACCATTGCTGCGAGGATTTCCTCCACTGCTGCGTGGGTTGCTGCCGTTGTGGCCGCGCGAGTCGCGACTGTTGCCACGTTCAAAGCGGTCGCCGCCGGATCCTTGGTGAGACGACTGGCGAGGTGCTTGGATGTGCTTGGGCTCGCAGGTGCCTGTGATGTTCATGCGACTAAGAAGTTCTGCTACGACATCTTCTGGGCTGTTACCGTCGAGAAGAGCGTCGGCGAGCTTCAAGGTGCGCTCGTCGGCGTCTTTTGCAAGAGTCTCTAAGCTGGTGAAGGATTCGCGGAAACGCTTCTCGCTGGCCTCGCGAATCTCGTTTACGGTTGGAATCGGCTCGGTGGTTAGCTTGATCTTCGTCGCACGTGCGAGGAAGTCGACTTTGCGGCGGCCCGATGGCGGTACAAAGAGAATACTGGTGCCTTTTGCGCCAGCTCGGCCCGTACGTCCACTTCTGTGTGTGAATGCCTCGGGGTTTTCTGGGAGGTCAAAGTGCACAATGCGCGTTACGTCCTGAATGTCGAGGCCGCGAGCCGCTACATCGGTTGCGATTAGGAGTTGCACTTGACCGCCGCGAAACGCGTCGAGAGTTGCTGTACGCTCGCGCTGACCCATATCACCGCTAAGTGAAAAGGCTTTGAAACCGGCTGCTGTTAGTTGCGTTGCAACATCGGTTGTCGCTAGGCGGGTACGGACAAAGACCAGTGTGCGCTGATCGGGCTCGGCCAAGAGAATGTTGATAAGGCCGTTAACTCGGTCGCTCATGCGCAGTTGGTGAGCGATGTGAGTAATGTCGGTGTTCGCGCCTTTGGGGTTTTCACCCTCTACAAGAACCGCTTCTTTTTGGTAGCGGGCGGCGAGGTTCAAGACCTCTCGGGCAAACGTTGCAGACACCATGTGAGTGCGGCGCTCGGTAGGCGTTGTCTTTAGGATGCCTTCAAGCTCATCGCGAAAGCCCATGTCGAGCATCTCATCCGCTTCGTCGAGAACTACGGCCTTGACGCCGGAGAGGTCGACCGTTCCACGCTTGACGTGGTCGAAGAGCCGGCCTGGGGTGCCGATGACAATATCGGGAAAGCGCCGAAAGGCTCGAAGATCGAGGCCGATGTTGGTGCCGCCGGTAACGACGGTGATGCGCTTGCGAAGCGTCTCAAAGAGCCACGTGAGCTCTTGCCCAAGCTGCGCTGCGAGCTCGCGAGTGGGTGCGATTAGGAGAAATTCTGGTTGAGCGGTGTTGCCCGAAGGCTTGTTTCCCTCGCTTGCGGCCATATCCTCGGCGAGAACAAGGCCAATGGCGACGGTCTTGCCCGAGCCGGTTTGGGAGGAAATACGAATATCGCGACCCTGCAAGTCTGTTGCAAGAACAGCTTCCTGGCATGACGTCAGGCTATCGAAACCACGCTTGACTAGAGTGGCACCGAGACCGGCTGGGACGTTCTGAAAAGGGTCGTTGCTGTACATCTGAATGCGGTTACTAGCACGAAAGACCATGGGTGCGAAGTGGCTTTCTCAGTAGCCAGCGCATCCGTGCAATCTGCCCGGTATTCCGCCCGGTTAGGCGCATTCACTATGATCTTGTTGTGGCTCGTTTTGTTTTAAAACGCATCGTCGCTAGGTTTTTGCAGACGGTGATTCGAATTCTTTCGAGAATGTCAGAAGCTCGGCATCACTAGTTTGGAAGCGGAGCTTCGCCGGTTTTGGGCGCGAGCACACTGGTTTCCCAGCCGTCGTAGAGACCATCGTGCTCGGTTGCACAGACGATAAGGTCCATCACCACGTCGTGAATTGTTTCGAGCTCGACTGATTCGGTGCGGTGAAGCTGGACGGTATACGCCATATCGTCTTCGTCGGGATCAAAGCCCACCGCTTCTACTTCAAAGTGCTCCTTGCCGCTGGCATCAATAAAGCGCTGGCGGTCGGCGGAGGTGGCGAAGTAGGCGTAGTGATCGACCCGGCGAGGTACGACGAGTGGGTCGCCTTGCTCGGCCAATGCCTCACACACTTTGCGATCCTGAATCCACTGAAGGCGTTCGCGATCGGGAAAGAGCAGGTCGAAATAAATTTCCCACTCGGGGTCGCTGGTGATGTGGAGTTCTTGCTTCCAACCGGAAAATCCCGAGAGGAGTTGCGCGGCTCGTTGCTCGAGTTCTTCGCCCTCGGCGCCGTAGAAGTACAGCTGCCAAACGCCTTGGCTGCGAACGCGTCCGACAAAAAGCACATCAAGCTCTTGCTCGTAGGCGTGTACGATTTGTTGCTCGACGTGTCGCAGCGCCTCGGAGTCGACGCCATCGCCAAGCCCGTGTTCGCCAGGATCGTTCATGTGGATAAGCACCGCGAGCAGATTGGTGTTTTTCGCAAGCGGGGCATGCTCACCGACAAAGATGTCGAGGGCAATTGATGCAGGAGCGTCGTCCACCGTAGTGAAGTAGGTCTCCCAGGCGTCCGGGTTGTCGGAGAAGGTTGGCAAGGCTAGCACTCGCGCCACACTGGCGCCTATCCTCAATTGTGACACAACTCGGGCCAACCTTCATCCGCAGGAATGTCCTTAGGGCGAGGGGCCTGCGCTATTCGCCGTCTGGGAGTGGCTGCATAGGGGGAACAACGGCCGTATACACCTGTTGTTCTGGCGCTTCGGAGACTTTTGTGGTGCTGCAGTGGACGGCGATCCCATCGACGTTGCGCTGCAGTTTCTGAGCAAATGCAGGGTCGTTCATGTCGCCATTGATGGGAATGACACACACGCTGTATGCACCGGGGACAACCTTCTCAAAGGTTGCTTTTTGCGCGCCCATTGCGAACGTCATTTTGGCTCCCGCGGCGGCTTTCAGGAAGAGGGCGTTGAGTTCACCGCCTGTGTTCAACTTCACATCGCCTTTGAAGAGAAAGACTTGGGCTGCATCGATAGCAACTTGCTCACCATCTTCGCGGCCTTCAACGGTGACTTCCAAGGTGATCGTGCCTTCGTCGATGGCCAAGTGTGCCTCGGCTTCGCTATCGGGTTCGACGGTAACGACAACTGCCGCCATCGAACCAGAACCTCCGGAATTGAACACGGCCGAAATCTTTTGCTCACCGGCGACCACGCGCTCAATTAGAAACGCGCCGCGTTCGTCGCTTTGCACGAGTACAAGATGCCCCGCGCCCTCGGTTGCTGTCGCGACGACCTGCACGTTTGGCAGCGGCTGGTCGTTGAGTTTAACGGTGCCTCGAATGCTGCCGACCGGCAAAAGCTTGACCGGCACTTCCAGATCTTCGCTGCCCTTTGGCAAGGCAATGCCAAGCGATCGACCGTGTTCTAAATGCTCCCCGACTAGGACTGCAGCTGTCTTGCCGAGTCCGTAGATCGCAAAGCGTCCCGAATCGTCAGTGGTCGCGCGCCTAAGACCCATCGCTTCATCGATCCCTGCACCCGCGCCGCTAGGCGTAAGAGAAGTTCCATCAGAATACACTTGGTTTCCCATGACGACGCTGGCCCCGGCGATGGATTGGCCCGATGGACCCGTCACAGTGCCTCGGAGAACGCGCCCCTTGTCGACAGAGACCGAGCCCAAATCCAACCGCGCTGCTGCGGCGACTTCGATATCGGGAACGTACGCTGTCGCAAACTCTGGTCCGCGAATCACAAGTTCATACGTGCCAGGTGGAATGTCTCGCAGGATAAATTTGCCCTTTGTGGTTGGAACGCCAGGGCGATAGCCCACCGAGACCATGGCAATCTCCGGCGTACTGCCGTCGCTCATGCGCACTTGGCCTTCGATGGTCGCAGAGGTTGCGAGCACAACCTTGACGTCGCTATCGCCGGTCTTGGCCGCAACGCCTTTGCCCATGCCACTGCCTTGGTCGCCTTTTGAAGCTCGGAGCGAGAACTTGGTGTCGGGCAAGCCGCGAATTGTGAAGGTTCCATCTCCTGCCGTTGTCGCAAAGGCAGGGCCTCGAGCGCGAAGCTTCTCGACATCGGCCCCCTCCCAAAAGTCTGGCGAGGCGACCACTTGCGCCTCGGGCACAGGCTCACCGTTTTCGTCCAAAACAACGCCAGCAATCATGCCTTCGACCGTAAGCGTGATGGTGATGTTCTTTTGGCTCGCCGTAGTGCGCATGTCGACATCGGTTGCCTCGCTCGAGGCTTCTTGGCTTGCGCCGTGAACTAAGAGTTGTTCTTTTGGCAGTCCTGAGACTTCGAAGGTGCCGTCTTTATCGCCAATGACTTGCCTGTGGGTTCCTAGACCGCTCACCTCTTTACTAAGAACTCGGATTGTGGGCCAAGCGACGGCGGTGCCAGCGCTTGTGACAACACGTCCAGAGATGTTGGCGCCCTCTTGCATGGTAATGACCACATCGCGGACCTCGCTGCTATCGACTGGGATGCGTTCGCTTGTGGCAGGTGGGTGCTCATCGTGGACTGCTATGAGTTGAAGTGTGCCCTGCGGAACCGTAAGTTGGAATTTGCCTTTTGCATCCGAGGCAACGCCATCCTTCTTTGGGTCTTGTAGGTGAAAGAAGCTGCCTGCAGCGCGTGCGACGATATGCGCGCCAACGACGGGCTTGCCGTTGTGATCAACAACCGTTCCCGCCAGGATTGTGCCGCGCAATAGGGTGATGCGGTTCTGGCTCTCGGCCTCGGGCGAACTTGAGACGATCGCAATGCTGTGCCCAATGGCATAGCCCGGAGCCTGGGCAGCTAGAATCGTTTGGCCAGGTGGCACGTTGGCGATTCGTGCGATGCCCTCGCCATCGGTTGTTTCGCGAATTGACTCGAGGGAAGGCACCGTGACCTCTGCGCCGGCAATCGGCTGGCTGTCGGCATCGACAACTTCGACAACGATTGCCGAGCCGCGAGTCATGCGCACGAGTACCGGATCACTGGTTTCCGAGAGCGTCACCATGACCGGCCCGCCAACAAGAGTGGGCGAACGCGCGTGCACGGGATATCGCCGGCTCACCAAATTCTCGAAGGCGAAACTGCCATCTTGCTCGCTTGTGGTGGTTTGGGGCGGCGCCGATCCAAGGATGACGATGGCCCCCGAGACCCCATTTCCGTCTTCGTCGACGGCCTGGCCTTCGAGACGCAGATCGCCAATTGGATCGTCATCTCGCATCGCTTCTACCGGCGCTGGGCGATTGGCTTCACTTGCTGATTTGGCCTTGGTAATTCTCTTAGGAACGACGTGCTCAGTTTTTTGAGCAGCTGGTTCCGTCTGGCCTTTTGCGGGTTCGTCACCGGTGAGTTTGAGGATGAGGAGTAGAGCGCCAACGAGCAGAGGCAGCGCAATCGCGAGTCGAACGAGAGTTTTCTTCATAACGCAATTGCTTGGCAGTGCAGCGTCCATGCCAGCTGCAAGACCCGTAAAACTGCAAAATTGACCCAGGAAACGCGCTAGGTGCGACAGGCTTGCTGTCCCACATGTCCCAGGCAGGCTGTCGCGAAATTGCCGTTCACGCGCGGCGCAGGTTGCGCCTAATTCTCGCGAAATTGATTTGGATCGATAGCGAAGCGCTTCATCCAACGCTGAATTTGCTTGCGATCCTTGCCCATCGATCGGGCGACGGCACTTACGTTGCCACTGTGAGCACCGAGGAGACGCAAAAGCTCCGCTTCGTGCTCAGCATCGCCCGTTTGTGAGGCCACCGGCTTGCTTGGCGCGAGCACGGGATTGCGAAGGCCCTCGGGGAGGTGGCTAAGCTCAATGCGCTCGCCAGCGGCTAAGATACTTGCGGTCTCCATGCACGATCGAAGTTCGCGAATATTGAGCGGCCAGTGGTAGGTGAGAAGTGCTCGAGCCGCCTCGATCGACAGTGAATCGGATGCCGCGTCGGCCAAGAAGGTGGCAATCAACAATCCAAAGTCTTCGCGCCGCCGCCGAAGCGGTGGCAGCGTGATTCGATAGCCAGCAATCCTCGCATAGAGGTCGCTTCGAAATTCGCCGCTCTCGACCATGGCATCGAGGTCTCGGTGGGTGGCGCAAATGCAGCGCAGATCGACCTTGTGAACGTCGGTTCCGCCAACTGGGCGCACCTCGCTATCTTGCAGTACACGCAGCATTGCAGCCTGGGCAGCACTTGGCAGGTCTGCGATTTCATCCAAAAAGAGATTGCCGCGGTCCGAAGTGCGAATAAGCCCCTTGTGATCCTTTACGGCACCGGAGAACGAACCCTTGGTGTGTCCGAAAAGTTCTGATTCGACAAGGCCTGCTGGAAGCGCGCCGCAATTGACGGGAACGAACTCCCCAGGACGTGCCGAAGCTCGGTGGATGTGATGCGCCAGCACTTCTTTGCCGGTTCCTGTCTCGCCCAGCAGGAGCATCGAAATCTGCGTTGTCGCCAACTTCGTTAGTTTGGCGACTTCGGTGGCCAGGTTTGCATTGAGGGTTAGTGGGCGATCCTTCGGCGCTGCACCCGCCCAGTCGACAACCGGTTCCTCGGGATTTGACTCCGGGGCGTCGGCTTGGAAAATAAAGAAAGTTCGGCCAAGCTCGATAAGGTCGCCATCTGCCAACTCCTGGCGCTGCACCAGTTGGCCATTTACGCGACAGCCGTTTTTTGACTCGGTGTCGCACAAGAGAATGCGTCCGAAGCTGGTTCGGAGTTCGGCGTGGCGAGTGGAAAGCCAACGATCGGGAAGCGTGAGGTGGCTACTCCCTTGGTCGCCAAGGCCCCGAATCTCGCCGCGACCGATGCTGAGTAGGGGGAAATTATCGAGGGAAATGCGCAGTGAACTCGCAGCCAATCGGTCGCACTCGAAGACCAAGACCAGAGTTGGTCGCATCTTGCCCTCGCGACCGTGGGTATCGGGGGTCGCCGTATGGGCGAGTGTGTGGGGGCTGCCAGGCACACCCGGAGTATAGTGGGATGGCGCAGCTGCGCTATAGTCGGCGCACATGGATCGCAAGCGCCCAAGAGACCTCACCGGTACCGCTACGGCACCGGGCGATGGACCACTTGAGCGCGATCCCCAGGGCAAGGCACTTTCCCGAGGCGCTAGCCTGGGACGCTACATTATCGTCGACACGATCGGAGTTGGTGGAACGGGCATTGTCTACTCGGCATTTGATCCCGACCTCGACCGGAAAGTCGCGCTCAAGCTTTTACGAAAGAGCTACGGACAGGCTTCGCGTGCACGGCTTTTGCGAGAAGCCCAAGCCATGGCCAAACTCTCGCATCCGCATGTTGTGACGGTCTTCGAAGTGGGTACCGATGGCGCGCGGGACTTTGTGGCGATGGAATTTGTCGACGGACAAGACCTCGCAGGTTGGAGTAAGAGCGAGCGGTCGGCGGAGGATGTGCTCTCGGTCTACCGCCAGGCCGGGGCCGGTCTTGCCGCAGCTCACAAAGCCGGTCTCGTGCATCGGGACTTTAAGCCACAAAACGTCTTGATCGATCGCGAGGGAAAAGTCTTAGTGACTGACTTTGGGTTGGCGCGCCACGAGGCGAGTGACGGAGGTGGTGCAGAGGAGATAGAGCAAGACAATCGAAAGCCTACTCTCACGCGGACCGGAGCACTTCTGGGAACTCCCGCCTATATGGCTCCAGAACAACACCTAGCTCAGGATGCCGATCCTCGGAGCGACCAGTTTAGTTTCTGTGTCGCGCTTTTCGAAGCGCTCTGCGGCAAGCGCCCGTATGCAGGCGAGACCTACGACGAACTCCGGGCCTCAGTCACCGAGGGTAAAGCGGACGCTCTACCAGATTTGGTACAGGTCACGGCACATGTTCGTACGGCGCTAGAAAAGGGGATGGCGCGAGATTCCGAGGAACGACACGCTTCTATGGAAGAACTCTTAGTAGCTCTCTCTAGAAAGCCACGAAGGTTTGCGCCGTACGTCTTTGCTGCCCTGGCGGTTGCTGCGCTGGTCGTGATTGTGGCGATGCGTCTCAGTGCAAGCGACGAATCGGAACGCTGCCAATTTGATAGGTCGATGCTGGCAGGTGCTTGGGATGAGGAAATCCGCGGAAAAGTCTCGGCTTCGCTAACGAGCACAGGGGTCGATGGAGTCTTAGAGGTGTTCGCGCGCTTGGCTACGATTGTCGACGACTACGGAGATGACATTGTCGCGATGCGCATCCAGGTTTGCGAATCGAGTCGCGGTGGTCGAAATGAGGCAGACGAGGTCTTTGTCTTACAGATGAGCTGCTTGCAGCGTCGCCGGCAAGATCTTGCGGCTCTAACGACAGCGTTCTCCAGCGTGGATCCAAGAGGTGTGGACCGCGTGATCGAAGCGGCCTCCGGGCTTCGTCCCGTCAGTGATTGTCGTGACGTGAAAGCACTGCAGCGAGGGGTTCCGGCCCCTCCAAACGAGGTTAAAGACGAAGTCGAGGCGTTGACGAGTAGTTTGGAAGAGGCGCGTCTTGAAGGCGAGGTTGGGCACATCCGCTCGGCGATCGAGCGTGCGGAGGCAGCTCGGAATCGCAGCTTAGAACTGGGCTATCTGCCGTTGCAGGCGCAGGCCTTCGAGACGCTCGGCTACCTCTACGTGCGCGACGTTCGCATGCGCGAGGCGGAGAAGGCCTACGAAGAAGCAATTTTGGCTGCGGAAGAGAGCGGCTACAGCGAGTATCGCGCTCGGGCCCTGGCCGGTATGACGAAGTTGGTGGCGATGGGCTCGTCCCGGTACATCGAAGCTCGGCGTCTCGCGCGTCGTGCAAAGGCGGCGATTGCGCAGTCTGGCGGCGACCCGGATTTAGTCGCGGATGTTGATCTTTCCATCGCAAGCATTCTCATCCAAGAGGGCGAGCTTGCCGAAGGCTTGGAGCTTCTCCAAAAAAGCCTTCGCAGCTACCGAGCCCAGCCCAATGCAAAGGTTCCCTACATCGCTCGTCTGCAAAATCGCATCGCGAGCATTCGAATCGAGCTTGGTGACTACGACGAGGCTCATATTCTGGCGCGCAGCAGTCACGAACAACTCAGAGCCGAGCTTGGCGCTTCTCATCCCAGTAGCATTAGCTCGCTTTCCACCTTGGCCGATACCCATCGCATACGTGGAGAGCTTCGCGAAGCCAGGAGTGTGGATCGCGAACTGCGCGCCTACTGGGCAACAGATAAAGCCAAGTCGCTGCTTAAGGAACACGATGATTACACGGAGGAGGTGCGAAGCATTCGCGGGCGCGTCGAGGATGCAGAGGGCACGCCTGTCGAAGGTGCGACGGTTGTCTGCGCCCAGACTGTCGCCGCGGATGGCCGTTTCCTCGATGCGGCATGGAACCCGCATCGCGAAGCGGTCGACCACTACGATCGAACGGTGTCGGCAGGCGATGGAACGTTTCTGTGCGCAGCTGCCAGCACGAAAGCCATCGCTGTGGTTGCCGAGCACGAGCTACTTGGGCGCTCTGCTGGCCACAAAATCACCGAAGAGGACACAGCGATAACTGGTGTGGTCCTCACGCTTAAGCCCACCGGATTTTTAAGCGGACGAGTCACCAAAGATGGCGAGTCAGTGCACGGCGCGTACACCGTATCTGCGGTTCCTATCGACAAGGAAATCGAATTGGCACAGCCGAGCATCGGTGCGCTCACGTTTCTTAAGAGTGACGGTAGCTATAGTTTTGAGCGTTTAGCTCCGGGGCGCTACAAGGTCTTCTCGGGACCTCATAGCAATCAAGCCGTGCAGCGCATTCGCTCCAAAGAAGTGGACGTTGTTTCTGGCCTTGGTGCAGAACTCGACTTTGACCACAGCGAAGGAGATGCAGCGCTCACAGTTCGAGTGAGTGGCGAGTCTGGGGCAAGTGTGCCGTCTGCGCAGATTCTATTGGTTCCAGGGCATGTCGAGGCACAAACCGGCAAAGCCTTTAACGAGCAGGTTATTGCGAAAGGTCTCGATGTCCGCTCGAATTTTTGGAACGAAGGCGGGCCTCTTAAACTCGATGAACTCAAAGTTGGAGCCCACTCTCTTTGCGTTATTCCCCTTGCAGGCGATTTTCGCGATCCGGAATACATGAGCAAATTTACTCGGGAAATGCTCGACGAAATTCCGACCCACTGCCAGGACATCACCCTTGTCTCGGGCGAGGTCCTCGAAGTCTTGGTTGAAGTCCCCGCGCTTCAATCTCCCATTAAACTAGAGCCCGGCAACCCGGCGGTAGATTAAGAACTGTTCTTAAAGAGTGTTGCGCCCGGATTTGACTACCGTATGATAGTAGTCCTTTAACTTGGTGCCTTCGCCGATGATGCGGTTGGCCTTGGCGAGTTCTTGGTCGATGATTCGGCGAAAGTTTGCGATTGGCTGAGCGCCGGCCATGAACCTTCCATTGATGAAGAATGCCGGTGTGGCAGTCGTAAACGAGCTCATGATCTCGAAGTCGTTTTGCACCTTGTCTTCGCACTCACCGCTCATATCGGCGATGAAGCGCTTTTGATTGAGCTTAAGGCTTTTGGCGATGGCGAGCAGGCTCTCTTCGGTGAGCTCGGTTTGCGCCCGCATGCCTTTGACCCAGATTTGCTCGAACATTGGCATGAACTTGCCCTGCTTGTGGGCCGCACAGGCTGCGAGTGCGGGAAGCCGTGCGTACTCTTCGTGAATGACGAGATTCTTGAAAACAATCTTGATGTCTTTGCCGTACAGCGTTTGCAGGTCGGCGAGAGTTGGCCGCACGCGATCGCAGAACGAGCAGTAGAAGTCGTAGCCCTTTACGATGGTGACTTTGGCGAACTCGGGGCCAATGAATGGATCGCCATCGATGGGGATTGAATAAATAGCGGTCGAGCTTGGCTGCTTCTTCTTGGGGGGCGCAGTGCCGCCCAGCTGATCGAGCTTTTCGAGAAGCAGGGTGACACCTTCGGCGACACCATCAAGCCGACCGGCTTTCTCCTCAAGGGTCGCAAGTCGCTCTTCGAGTTTCTCCACTTTGGATTCACTTGCTGCCAGTCGCGATAGCGTCGCCTCATCCGCGCCTTTGCCTCTTGGGGCGCACGCAGCGAACGCGAGCGTGGCCGCCACGGCGAACGGAATTCGAGCTTTGGAACAGGAGCGCAGGAAGAGCTTTGCCATATGCCCGCAGTCTGCCACATATTTTATGATTGGCGAGAAGACGTGCTATCGGTGCTCTCCGGGCTGTTTTGGGCAAGCCACGAGGGCTGGCGATTGCGGCCAAGCGATTTGGCGCCAGTGCCCAAGAGCGGTGTTAGGCTGTGCCATGGCTCGTGAGCAGGTGGCATACGTGGCAGCTTGTGTGGCCGTCATTTTTGGCTCACTTTGCTACATGCTAAGCGATTTTGCCGGCTGGCCTATGCTTGTCTACGAGCCTTACGAGCGCACGTGGATGGTGGCGACCCAGTCGCCTAGCGTCGCGGCCATGCTCTATCCCGGTATGCTGATTTGGGGCTTTTGCGGAGCCTTGGCGGGCGCTGCCGGTAGCCTTGTGATTGTTTCCAAGCGCAAGACAGCACTATCAAACTCTGCAATTACGCTGCTTGGTGCCTGGGCCGCAAGCTCGGTTGGGTTCACGGCCATGTACTTCCTCTGGGGCCTGTGGCCCTTCTGAGTGTAAGAGTTATTCTGGCGGTAAGAACGTGATTGGATCGACTTGGTGCGCCAGGTAGAGCATGTCCTGCCCCACCGCAACCGAGGCATTGGGCATGATCGCAAAGCTCGCTCGTTTGCAGCGTATCTCTAGATTCGCATCGCTTCCGACAACGGCGCCCGCGGCAATTTGCTGTAGACCAAGGAGCTGGCCGTGAAACGCAAAGCCCGGGCTCGGCTTCTTTACCGCGTCGACAATGTTGAGTTCTATCGCATCGTGCCCAGGAGGCGTCGCAGCGGCGCTAGGTGGCAAGACTGCGGTTGCCACCAGGAAATGCGCAGCGGTGTCATGGGCTCGCTGGGTCGATTGAGGATCGTCGTGCTGGCCGCACTCTACGGCGAAGCTCGGCTTATTGCGCTGCGTGAGCACGTTCAGTAGGACTTGGTCGCCAAGCAGCCCGGGCCCCTCCCAACCGTGCGTTAGATAGGGCAGGCCGAGTTCGCGACCGAGTGGGCGCGACTCTAAGACCGTCGAGACAATGCCAAAGGGTGGGGTTTTAGCGGATGCCGAATGCAGGTCTAGCGCCGCATCGAGTTCTTCGAGAATTGGGCGCAGCTCGAGCGCTCGGTGATGTTCTGGAGTCCATCGCTCGAGGGGAAGGTTCTCGAGAAACGAGTAAGAAAAAAGCCGATTGAGGTCGGTCCCGCCTTCGGTGTGACGCCTGCCTTCTCGCGCCGCAGCTGGATTGGCATGAATAAGAACGAGCGTGCCTGCTTGCACCGGCAATGCGCCCAGGCGGGCGCGCTCGGCAAGCGCCTCAATCGCGAGTCGTCCACACGGCTCGTTGCCGTGCATGCCACCAACAACAGCGATGTACGGTCGCGGAAGCGCCGCCCAGGTATCGGCTTGGCTGGCATCAAACTCCGCCGCTGCATCGCCTTTACGAAAAACGCAGTGAACCCCAGAAATCTGCGGATGTGGCTCGATGCAAACTTCCCGGTGCGTCATTGGATGCGGGCTGGATAGCATTGTTCACCGGAAAACGCCGCTTGCAATTCGCAAGAATGGCGGGCTAGGGTGCGCCGGCGCTAACCGGGGGGATGTAGCGATGCGAGAGCTTGTGCAAGGCGAGAACGACCAAAGAGAACGACAAATGTTTATGAAGCATTTGTTGGGTGATGTTGAAGCGCTCGATCGAATGCTGGAAGCTGGCGTCTTTGAAGACGAGCATCGCATCGGCGCGGAGATGGAGATGTTCTTGGTCGATAGTGCCATGCGGCCAGCGAGCATTGGCCCCGAATTGCTCGACCTCATCGGCGATGAGCGACTAACAACCGAATTGGCGCGATTTAATCTCGAAGCCAATGCCTCGCCGCGTCTCTTTCGCGGCACTTGCCTGCGCGACTTGGAGGCGGAACTCGACGAACTTGTCGGCAAGGTTGCAATTGCTGCGGAGACGCAAGGCGCAAAAGTTTTGCTCGCGGGAATCCTGCCAACGCTTCGCCGCAGCGACCTTGGTCTCGAGAACATGACTCCAAGTCCGCGCTACCACCGACTTAACGAGGCCATCACCAATATGCGCGATGGCGAAATCCAGTTCTCCATCGAGGGCAATGACAATCTCGAGGTCACGCACGACAACGTCATGCTCGAGTCTGCCAACACGAGTTTTCAGATTCACTTTCAGGTGGCTCCAAGCGAGTTTGCTCGGCTCTACAACATCGCCCAGGCGATCACCGGGCCCGTGCTTGCTGCAGCCGTAAACTCCCCGCTCTTCTTGGGCCGTGACCTGTGGAGTGAAACTCGCATTGCAGTGTTTCAACGAGCCGTGGACGAGCGGCGCCGTACCGACCACGAGCGCGACGCGCCGGCCCGAGTAAGCTTTGGCGATTCGTGGGTTCGCGAATCCGTCATGGAAGTCTTTCGCGAGCAAATTGCGCGACACCGACTCATTCTCCCCATCGATGTTAAGGAAGATGCTCTTGAGGTTTTTGCTTCGGGAGGAACGCCAGAGTTGTGTGCACTCCGCGCTCACAATGGAACGGTCTATCGTTGGAATCGCGCGTGTTACGGCATCACAAACGGCGTACCGCATTTGCGCATCGAAAACCGCGCACTGCCGGCAGGTCCAACCATTGTCGATCAAGTTGCCAACGCAGCCTTCTTCTACGGGCTGCTCTCGGGTTTTCTTGGACAAGATCGCGATGTCACAAAAGAGATGCGATTTGCAGACGCGAAAAACAACTTCTTTGCCGCCGCCCGCTACGGGCTCGATTCGCGTCTAACGTGGGGCAGGGGAAGCTTGGCGGAGGCGCCAGCACTCATCAAAGGCGAGCTTTTGCCCCTGGCACGCGAAGGTCTAAAACGTTCGAACATCGATTCGGAGGACATCGAGCGCTACCTGGGGATTATCGAAGAGCGCGTCACGAGTGGGCAGACTGGCGCGAGTTGGATGACAGCGTCGCTCGCTTCGATGGAAGCCGATACCACAGTTGATCGCAGAGAACGGGCGTTATCTGCGGCACTCATCGATAACCAGGCTCTTGCGGCACCAGTGCACACTTGGCCGCTTGCCACCTGCGATGCCCAGGTCTCGCGACGCGAGAGCTATCGTCGGGTCGACCAGTACATGACGCGCAAAATTTTTACGGTTCGTCCAGACGACCTCGTGAACTTAGCGGCCTGCCTCATGGACTGGGAACACATCAAATACGTGCCCGTGGAGGACGAAGAAGGGCGTTTGGTTGGCCTTCTCACCTACCGCTGTCTGCTGCGACTACTCACCCAGGGCAAGCGCATGCTCGAAAAGGACATCTACGTCTCGGAGATTATGCACAAGAGCCCGCTTACCGCCAAGCCCGAGACGCGAACTCTTGACGCTATGCGTTTGATGCGGGCCGAGCGCGTGAGTTGCCTACCGGTTGTCGATGAGGGCAAGCTTGTTGGCATTATTACCGAGCGCGACCTGATTGACGTATCGGTTCACCTTTTGGAAAAATTCTTAGAGGAGTAATTCGTTTAACGGCCACTATCGATTGTAGTAGTAGGTGAACTTTAGCAGGAAGACCTCGTCGGCCGCACCGGCTCTAAGGCCGGAGACGGCAAGCCGATTTCGCTCTCGTCGATGGCGTTGTGCCCGGGTGTAGACCGCAATCAGAGTGGTGCCGGGCGTCATCTCCCAACGCGTCACAAGATTGGTATTGAGCGTCGCAAATGAGAAGCTGCCATCGCCTGTGGAGTTTGTGGGCACAGTCGCAGAACGGCGAAGAAGAGGGCGAGGGCCAGAGAGTCCATCGATTCGCCGGTAGTCGCGAAAGTCGCCACCGGCGGCAAAAATCTGCATATAGCCCTCAAAGCTAAGCCTTGGGCTTAAAGCCCAGTTTACTCTGGCGGTGATGTTTAGGCTTTGGCTGTCCTGAAGGGCGAGTTCGTAGTCCCGAATTTGCGAACGTCGCCAACACGAGCCCGCTTCGGCTGTGCACGATACAACTCGAAGTTGGCCACGCTTAAACGCGAGGTCGGTTTGCAGTGCAAGCTCAAGCGGCGGCGTCGGACGTACCGAGGCAAAGGCGTAGCCTGTTACTTCGCGAAGCTCGCTTGTAGGGCTGATGAGGTAGCTTGCGCCGGTGCCTCCACGGATATCACCACGCGAGTCGCTTTCAAAATCAAGGCCTCCGCGCAACTCGTCGCTCTGCTCAAAATACGCACCGTCTAGAGATTCGCGCGATGTGAAACTTCCGGCGGGCTTGTATTCGACCACTGCATCGCCACGCCAGAAACTCTTTGTAAGCGCTGAGGCCTCCGCGCGAAGACTCAGATATTTTCTGGTGCCATCAAAGGCAAACTGAGTTTGTGCACTTAGCCCAAGCTGTCCGCGCTGAAACCACAGAAATTCTTTCTCGTACTGGTACGAGTTGCTTGAGAGCAGGTCGTGGTAGTCCCAGTCGTTCTCAAAACCCAAGGCGTCCACATCAAATCGCGGTGAGACCCAGCGATAGCGGTTGTAAAGGCGCAGCGCGCCTCCAGCTTTGGCAGCGCCAAACTCGGCTGCGGATCCAACGTCGCCTGGCCCAATGATCGTTCCGTCGAGTCGCGTGAGTTCGCGGCAATCGGTTCGATTCGCGCAATTGTCGTCGCCTTCCTCGTAGGTATCGCCACCATGGCGGTGGGCGGTCGCCAGTTGAAAGTACGCCCGAATCATGCCGTCGCTGCGAACCCAGCGGCCATCGATACTCTCCGCATACGAGTCGTGATTGGATTGTGGATCCGAACTCTCGCCAAAGCGTGTCACCCCGGTTGCAGCCATGCCGAGATAGGACGAACCACCGAGGGCATATTTGGCGCGAGCAACACTGTAGTTGCGCGATGGTGCCACTTCGATGTCGCGAAGGCCGGTGCCGTCGCGAATGGTCACGACCTCGGGGCCGGTCACAGCGCTTAGGGTGTTGAGCGATAGGTCTGCACCGATGCGTCCACTAAGCCTTAGAGCGCCGTAGGTGGGCGCAGCTAGTGGTGCGGCAACGACGTCGACCTCACTTCCGTCATCCAGAATAAATGTACTTCCTGGCTCAAAGCGCGTTGTTCGCTGGCCGACACGCCTCGAGTTGATGAGGCCAATGTCCGTTGTAAAGAGACCCGCGCCTCCCAAGAAGAAGGGACGCTTCTCGGGAAAGAAGGCTTCAAAGCTTGTGAGGTTGAGTACGACGGGGTCGGCTTCCACTTGTCCAAAATCGGGGTTTACCGTGGCATCGAGAGTGAGTCCCTCGGTGATGCCGACCTTCGCATCGAGGCCTGCGCTCGCTCCAAAGATATTAGAGCCTGCGCCTAGCAGTGCGGTGCCGCCCTTTGCTAGCGATGATTCGATCTGCGCCACGGCAAATGGTCGAAGCTCGATAATACGCTTTGGCTTGATGCCGCGAAGCCCTTGAATATGCCCAGCCCGGCTCAGTTCGCCACTGCTCGCCCGTGGCACATAGACCCATTGCACGGTTTCGCCAAGGCGTCGGATACCGCGCGTCACATTAAAACCAAACTCGGGATTGTCCGAGCTTTCAAATCGGAGGATCGAGAGGGGAATTGCTATCTCTGCGCTCCAACCAAAGGAGGTGATCGCGGCCTTGCCAAACCACACCGCATCCCAATCCACATTGATGCGCGTGTCATCGTGCACTTCGCCATCTGCAATGACGCCGGCAGCATTGATTCGAAACCAGTAGCCAGTGTCGTGGTTGTGACGGGTATCTAAGAAGAGTTCTATATAGTCTGCGTCGATGAGACTGTCGCGCCGGGCGAGCCTGGCCGAAACCTTGTGGGGCTCGGGGTCATGGGCTTCGACGCCTACGTAGAGGAAATCGTCGTCGAAGGCTACGCGCACGGTCGTGCGCATCGAGGGCGCTGCGCCGTCAATGGGGACATTCTGGCGAAATCTATCGTCGGGGCTAAGTTCGTTCCAAATGCCCTCAGATAGACGTCCATCGATCGTTGGGGCAGACGTTGCCCGTTTGGCGGTGAGCGACTTTTCTTGGCCCTCGCCCTCGATACCAGCTGTGGCCGCGCCGGAGTCGCACAGTATCGCCACCGCGATGGCTGCGAGTCCCCATCGATATGCAAAGCGAGGCGTCACACGAGGCTTAGAGTTGATACGTAATGGAAGAGATTAGTGCTGTGTCGAGCTTCTCAACACTGTCGGGAGGGCGCGAGTCGTAGGCAATCATGAACGAGGTGGTGTAGGACAGTTTTGACGTTAACTGGAACGTGATTTGGCTTTCGCTTAGAAGGCGTATATCGCTAGCGCCAGTGAGTCTTGGCTGAACGTAAACCGACTCGGTAAACTGAAATCGATCCTCCACTTCGTAGCGGCCTGTTAGGTACGTCGAGTTTCTGTGCTGCAAGTCGGTGGCGCCGGCATCGGCAAATTCGTCATCTCGGAGTCTCTCGTACTCGAGCATGTACGACGAACCCAGGTTTAGGCCATACGACTTTCCTTCGACAAGCGTCACCATTGGGCCCGCACCGAGAAGAGCGCGCAAGTTGAGCCTCTTGATGTTGTCGTAGGTGTGCTGAGCGAATACCTCACCTAGTAGCGATTTTGAGATTGTGTGGCGGTAGCGAAGGTGCTCGAGAGTGTTTGAGATAATGGTGGCGCCGCCGCTTGTCTTGCGGTCGCCGCGCACGATGCCAATGAAGAGATGGTCGCCGGAGCGGTAGCGTGCGACGGGGGTTGCGCTGAGAAAGAGGTAGTCGACGTTTCCCTTGCGCCAATCCGCCGAACCGCTAATTGCCCCGCTAAGGCCTTCGTCGGCCTCGGTAGAGAGGATGCTCTGCATATTGTAGATGCCGGCGTTGGCGTCTCGAGGCGAAGCCACAAGGAGCACTACAAAAACGAGCACTACAAAAACGAGCAGTACAGCAGGGAGGAGCGAGCGGAGAAAGTGGCGGTCGGACATCGCGAGTTGTTCTTAGCATACGAGTGCAGGTCTCAGAAAGTTCCCTCGAGAAGCATGCGAAGGGTTTTCAGCCCTCGGAGTTCTGGCGCCATGAGCAGTGGACCAAAGGTCACGTCGTACTCCGCTTTGAGTCGAATCCGTTTTCCGACCCAGCCTTCCACACTAAAGCGGCCGCCACTGCGAAATGCGGTTAGTGACTGTTCAAGATACTCGGAGCGCAATCCGTATCGGCGGCTATAGAATTCGGCGCTGCCGCGAAAGAGGCGAGCACCAGGGGAATACACGAGATTGAATCCGCCTTCCCAAAACGAGCCAACACCGGTTGCTGCAGTGGATAGGGGAAGTGGATCGGCGACACCAGGGACGCCGCCTGTGAGCTTCTCGTCGCCCAAAAAGTAGCGTCGGCCGGTGACGGCAGCGCCGACTCGCATCGCTCGACGAATGTGAACTTCGAGCGCCGCACCGCCTTCGGCATAGCTTGAAGAGAACGAGGAAGCCTCTTGGGTTTTGGAATCACGGCCATCTACCGCGCCGCCGCCTCGAAGCAATAAATCAATGTTGCGCAAAAGCACAGTGCCGTAGCGAAGGCTTAGATGGGTGCGAGGCAGGACAGGGCCGAGATCTAGGTAGCGTCTTGGATCCGAGCCGGTGTCATCGGCGGAGCCAGGGCTTACCTGGCCAAGCCCAAAACTCCAGTCGGAGCTCGTTCGCCTGTGGACCTGCAGATTTACCGTGGTGACTTCGGAGAGGCGGGCCGCCACCGAGAGACTGGAGCGCGCCATACTGCCATCGAGAGTGCGAAGTGATGCACCGATGAGGACATCGCGATTCCAGCGCAGGGCAAGCCCACCGCGAACGTGATTTTGTGCGTTGAAGCGGAGAGCGTCGGTTGAAAGCACGAGCGGCCAGCGTCGCAACTCGTATAGGTCGGCACGCGCCCGCCATCCAATCGCGTTGCCACTGCTGCGGTAGTTCTCGTTTCCAAGGCCAACGAGGCTTGAGCGCTGTCCGCCAAAAACGCTTAGGCGAAGGCCTGCGGTGTCGTAGCCGAGAGTGACGCCATCAAATTGAAACGGCGCGATGCCGTATTGAAAGCTGCGACCTGCTCGAACGTGCACCGGCTTTAAGAGGGTGTGCTCAAAGGCATCGTCGACCTCGACGTAGGCGCTGCGAACCACGGGCTGGGAAAACTGGCGATCGTAGAGCGAGGGCAGGGCCGTGCTGTTTTTTGAGATGGATTGGTTGTAGCGAAAGTGGGCAGCGAGATAACTGTTAAGCCCTTCCATACCAAGGCCACGGCTGCCGAGCACCGCATCGCCAAAACTGTAAATTCGCAGACGCTCGTAATCCTCTTGCTCGTCCAATTGGGCGCCAGAGAGTCGAGTCCTGCCACTTGGTTGCCCTCCGTCGAGGCCCATGCCGAGGTTAAAACGAAGAGTGAGCCTCTCGGAGAGCGGCTGCGGAGGCGCTGCGACATCTTGCTCGCTGGTGTAGCGATCTAAACGGTCAAGGTCGCCATCTTCCAATGCCAGCGTCTCTGCATCACCAGGGGCGAAGATGCTTTCTTCCTCGTCGATTGGCGCGACGTCGTCTGTGGTTGCGACCCGCCACGCGGAGGCGCGCATGTGCAGGCTGCGTGGGCTCACTGCACCGGGCAGGCGAAGTGGCCCCTTGGTCTGCACAAACGGCGTCTCTGCATGCGCCGCGCTGGTTGCTACAAGAATTGCAGCCAGAGTAAGAGATGTTCTCAAAATCCATCGCCTCGGTGGCACCCCGAGCCGCTGCAGTCGCTTGCGACTTGGTGGCAGGTAACGCACGCCCGTAAATTTAGAATGGCCAGAGTGCCGTGCCCGCCTCGGCGAAAGTCGAGGGAAGGAAAATGGCTTCGCGGTCTGGTGCTGTGGCAAGCAACGCAAAAGTCGACCTGATGGCAGGTGGTGCATCGGTCAGGCTGAGTTACCGCCTGCGGTCCGTGGTCGTATTCTCGCCACGTCACCACGTGATCGCGCGGTTCCATCACCTGGTGGCACTCATCGCAGGTATTGCGTCGGTTTCCCGACATCATCGTGTGGCAGCGAGCGCAGTTGGCCGAGGGGCGATCCGCATCGGCTTGGTGGTCTTGTCGAAATGCTTGAGTATGGTTTGCGGGGCGCTCGGTGGCGGGCATGTGCGAGCGTGGGGCAATCGCGTGAATGCTGGCGCTTCGGGTTGCGTGACAGGTCTCGCAACGACTCATGCGCCGGTTCGATGGTACGCGTTTCTCATCGTTGTGACAGCTCACGCAAACTTGCATGTCTTGGCGTTGTGCCTGTTGCCCTTGGCCATCGGTTTGGGCGGTGGAGGCATGGCAGGTCACGCAACCGATTCGCCCGCCACGGCGATCGCTGTGATGACTGTTGTGACGAAAATGCAAATCGCCTGTGATGAATTGTCGCTCGCGCCCTCGCTCTTCGCCCGGCTGATGGCAGCCATCGCAGGTTGCCATGGTTGGGCTTCCGGGCAGCGCTGCTTCCGCTGCATGACAGCGTGCACATGCCTCGTGATCGGGCCTTGGAAGGTCCGAGCCAGGCATATCGCTCTGCATCTCAGCCCGATTTGGCACTGAGTGGCAATCGGTACAGCTGATATGAAATCCAAGCTTCTCTTCCATGCGCTCGGCATCCAAATGGCCTGCGTGAGAGAAGGCAACCGCTTGTGCACGCGGTCCCGCAACCGGTGGGTACGGCACAAGGGTCGCGCGCGGTCCGTCTTCGGTTTGCAGGCTGTCGTGGCACAGGCCGCAGAGCGGCGTTGGTTCACCTAAGAAGTCGGGCCCATGACACGCGGCTTCAGCGCAGCTTGCGTGAGACGATTGGCCGGGGCGCGGTGGTGTGGTTTGCCCCTCGACATCTTCTTGATGACAGAACTCGCAGGGCCTCGCTGTATGAACTTCGTGAGGGAATCGCAACGGCGTTACAACGTTCACGCGCGCGGTTTCTAGGACCGGATTTGCTTGGCAGCTCGCGATGATGCCGAAGGCCATTGTGAGAAGAATTCTCAGCGGCCAAGGCTGCCACCGCCTTTGCACTACCGCTGCTCTCGCAGGCGCCGCTTGGCCATATCGTATTCGAAGAAGAGCACCATGCTGCCCCGAACAACTTCTTCGAGAAGCTGTTTCACAAGCTCGGGACTCTTGCTCTCTGGCCCAAGCACCGCGCGGTAGTACAGCAACTCTGCGCGGCGTCCTCGGGTGGTTGCACGCGCTTCCAAGGCGGGCAGGTCGCCCTCGCCCAAGGCAAATTTGGCCAAGCGCACCGACCAGAGTTTTCCCTCCAGAGACTGCAGATAGTTGGTTGCGTGGTAGTCGGGTTCCAGCGCGAGATGCTTCGCTTCGGCCAAGATCCACAGACTCATGTAAATCTTGTAATACTGGCCAAGCTCGTGATGTCCAAGAGCGTCGAGGTAGATGTCTTTTGCGAGTTGGTAGCGATTGTTGCCAAGAAGGAAGGCCACAATGTCGGCGTGATCTGAATCGTTCGGTGTATTGCCTAGGGCCGCGAGGAACTCGCTCATGGCCTCTTCGTCTTTGCCCAGAAGGAAAATTAGTTTGCCGATTTCTAACCGCGCCTCCGCTTCTCCATCGGCCGAGAGTTCGTACTTGCTGAGAATGGTGAGCCAGTCGGCGAAGGCGAGTTCTCGCTGGATTTGGCCAGCCTCTGCGCCGCTCTTGCCTTCGAGTGCTTCTGCCGAAAGTCGCCTCAACTGAGCCCGTTGAAAGAGGTCGTTTAACGTGGTCTCGGGAAGCGCTAGAGCATTGGCAAAATGCTTTTGGGCGTCTGAGAATTGTTCTTGGTGAAGGGCAATTGTGCCCAAGAACTCGTAGGCTGAAAGATTGGGGCGCAACTGCAGCGAGCGCGCCAGATAGCGGTGTGCATCATCAAGTTCGCCAAGGCTAACCAAGCCTCGCGCCATGGCCGAGTAGGCGCTTGCCAAGTCGGGCTGTAGCGGTGTTTTGCGCTTGGCGGCCTGCTTGTGTAGCAACTCAAAGGCTTTTAGCTGCTTGAGCGCCGCATTGGGTCGGTCACTAAATGCCAGTTCGCTAACGCGTTGCTCGTAGAGTGCCGCAAGCGCCTCACTAGCCACACGTTGCTTCGGGGCCAGCGATAACGCGTTTTGAAAGAAGCGAATTGCCAGGAGTGGATTGCCCAGAGCCTCGGCGGTTTCGCCTGCGCAAACGTACGACATTGGTGCCTTTGGATAGCGCGAAATGGCCTCAAGACAAATGGCCAGCGCGGCTTGCTCGTCTTCTAACGTCTCTCGAAAACTGGCCGATAGCAGCAGCCAAGCAGTGGGAGAGGTACTTGTCATCGCCGCCTCAACACGCTTGCGCAGCTTGGCGTCGTCACCAATGCCGATGATGGCGGCGATCGAAGCCTCAGCCTCGTCCAAGCGGTGACTCACGGCCAGCGCGCGCACGACATTGTGGGTTGTGGTGAGCACACCGGGGCCGTGCACGCTGAGAATCTGGTGGGTATCGCTACTATCGCGTCGAAAGGCAGACTTAATTGCGATCTGGCGTTCTAAGTAGAGAGCGATGAGTTTGTCGACGACAAGGGACGTTGGAATAACTCGTAGTGCTCGTTCCAAGATCGCGATGGGGCGCGAGTGAACCGCGCCAGGGCCATGTTCAAGCGTGGCGAGTTCGTCGCCATAGCGAAAGATTTCGTCAATGTCGGCAAGGTGCGCAGCTTCGCGCTGTGGTTGCATGCGCGCTTTTGCGAAGAGCGCAGCGCTCGCTTCAATGTCGCCGCCAGACTTTGCAAAGGTCTTGCGAATGGATTCAGCGACGGGGACCAGTGCGACAAAGGTAGAGTCGTCGTGCGCGGTTGGTAGCTCGCTCGGTCGCCACAAGGTGAGAAGCGCTTCGAAGTGTTCAAATCCGGTCTCTCGCTCGCCTTGGCGGAGCGCAACCGCAATGCGTCGGCGGTACTCGGTGGCAAGAGCGGCGCGCTTCGCCGGTCGCAGTGGCGATTCAATTTCAATCGCCTCAAAGGCGGCTCGCACTTCATATAGGTCATCGTCGGCCGCCAGCTCGTAGGGCGCGTCGACTCGGCCGAGTTGGCTCGGAATCTTGGCTTGTGGGGAACCGCCGCAGGCGGCCACCACGAAGCTTAGGGCAAGTACGAGCGTCACTAGCGTCTTGCGATACCGTTGCTCTGGACGTGTTTCAAAACCGGTCGCCTCTCGAGCCATGAGGGCAAGAGTAGCGAGAATGTCACTCGATTGGCAGCGATTGGCACCTGGGAGACAGAGATGTGGAGGGGAAAATTCGATAGCGTAGGCTTTGTGTCCCTCCTGCGTACCCCAAAATCCAAGCTGAGACGTCCACACCTTGGTAGGCGGTGGCGTGGGTTGCGCGCGTCCCCGCTAGTGCTGGGACACCGAGGAGATAGCGAGACCTATCCAGAGAACACCATGGCTGCCATGGCGGGTGCGATGAGCGCCGGAGCCGATGGCTTTGAGCTGGACGTTCGCTTGTGCAAGAGCGGTGAGTTGGTGGTCTTCCACGACGAAGACTTGCTGCGCTTGGCTGGCGATCCACGACGGGTGGACCAACTCACATGGAGCGAGCTTCAACAGCTTCGTATCGGTGGAGAGCCGATTCCCACCTTGCTTGAGGTGCTTTGTGAGTTGCCCGATGCGATGGTGAATATCGAGCTAAAGAAGCATCCGATTCACCAGGCCCTTGCGTTGGTTCAAGCCTGCACCCAGGCCGTAGAGCAATCGGCTTCCCTCGGACGAGTCTTGGCCTCATCGTTCGACCCCAGACTTCTTCTCATGCTGCGCGTCCTCGAGCCCAACATTGGCCGCGGCTTGCTCTTTGCAAAAGCGCAGGGCGTGCCGTTTCGGCGGGGCTGGCTCGCTCGTGGTTTGGCTCCCAGTGCCGTGCACCCAGAACATGTCTTAGTGACGGCAGCGACCATGAAGCAGTGGCGAAAGCGGGGCCTCCGCGTTCACACCTGGACTGTCGACGATCCTGCCCGTATCAGAGAATTGGCGCAAATCGGCGTACACGCGATTATCTGTAACGATCCGGGCGCAGCAATCAAAGCCTTGGCCTAAGGCGAAACGAAAAATTCGGCGGCCGCGGGGGAAACGCGACACGCCGGATAGAAGTTCATTGAGTCGCTTGCTAGTTCTCGCAGCTTGGAGCGCCGTTCGAAGTTTGACCACCACCAGGCTCATCTTCGCCGCGGGCCCAAACTTCAATCTCGGTGATGTCGTGGCGACCGCGTCCAAAGAACGAGCCACAGTCTCCTGAGAGAAATTCGATTGCCATGCGTCGAGCGCGAGGGTCACCGATGCTCGGCATGATGATTTCATCGGAAGAGCCATCCTCGACCACAGCGACAATGGTCCAACCAGCTCCGTAGACGTACGCGCCTCCAGCAGGCCAGCTCCAAATAATTGGGTCTTCGCTCTGTGCGCTATCGTTTAGAAGAATTTTGTAACTCTCCATTGGACATTCGGTGGTGGTCTCAATGTGGAATTGCTCAATCGGAAGCCGATCGTTTAGCTCGATAACCATCCAATCGGGCTCGTTCGCATCGTTGAACACTTCGATGTGGCCGCTTGAGTCTCCATCGACAAGAGAGCTAAAGCTGCCTTCCTCGATAAATACGGTGTGGGTATCGATCGTCGCGCCAGAAGCAATGTTGCTATAGCCAGGCTCAGGATCGGGGTTTGGCTCGGTATCTGGTGGCTCGCCGCTTTGGCGAACGTCCATAAGCACAGGATCGGTGTACTCGCCATCGGTGCTAACCGCTTCGAATTTGATGGTGTTGACGAAGTCCTTCTTGAGAATAACGTTTACACAGAAGTCACCGCTTGCACCGAGGTTCTCGCTAAATTGCCCGCCACCTGGTGTGGTGTAGAGCAGGGTGCCACCTGCTGGGCCGCGGCCGCTCATCGGAATCGACGACCAATATGTCGAGGCATCTGTTGGATCCACCTCGAGACTTAGCTCCACAATAACGTCATCACCAGCGTCGGCCCCAATCGGCTCGCCCGTTCCCACACCCTCAGCCGAACAAGCTGCAAGGGCAGACATCAGGAATAGTGTGATGGCGTTCTGGCTCATGCTCTCTTCTACTGCGACTGTCGTGCCAATTCTTTTCGCGCTGGAAGTAGTTGAGAATAGGTGGCCGCTTTGGACATTGCCCACAGTTGTCCGGTCTACGTTCCCCAGCTAGGGGGTAGTTCAGTAGCCACTTGCATTCGCTAAGTACCTAGTTCAAAAGGGGATCTGGCAAATCTCAAGTCGGTATGCTTCCTGCTATCATTACGAGCATGGTCCGACACGTCTCGATACTCGCCATTGCACTTGCCACTTGCGGCATGGGGCTCTCCACGCTGGGGCTTGGTGCCTGCGGGCCCGCCGGCAGCGAAGAGACCGAACCAGGCTTTGTATTGCTGCAGCCAAAACTCGATTCGGTTGCGCCCAATGCACTAACCCTCGGCGACACCGTGACGGTTATCGGCAAGGATTTTATCGAGTCTGAAGATGGCGCGATGTACCTGCTTCTCGACGGCGAGTACACCGACTCGGATGGCGTGGGTTACGACTTTATTGGCGAGATTCAGCTTGAGGTTAAGAACAGCAGCATTGCCGAGTTCACCTTCGAAGAGATTTTCTTTCACCCGAGCCGCGACAAAATCGGAACGTGGCGAGGAACGGCCGCCCTTGTGAGCCGCGCCCCCAACGACGATGACATCACCGCCGAAGACGAGAGCTGGTCTACCGACAAAGATGTAACCCTCCGTGTCGAGCCTTCGGTCATGCTCTCAAGGCTCCGCAGCGCTGATGATGCAAGCTGCGCGGCCGTAACCTTCGCAACCAACTCCAACAACAACATCGAGCTTGGATTTAAAGCCATCGGCTTTGGCGAAGCGAGCCCAGAGCAGCCTTGGAAAGTTCGCATGAGCTTTGTGAGCCCAGAAGTATCGGTTCGCTATGTCGTCCCCGATGCATTCGATTTTTGGCCTATCAATGGCCCTCTCGACGACAATGTCTCAACACTTGTTGGCGAAGGTACTCACCGCGTCGAGTTTGAAATCGACTCGGGCGACAACGTTGTTATCGATCCAACTCGCACAGCACGTCGCGTAAAAGTCTCTCCCCCAGTAACCATCGGTCAGCAGCAGTACAGCGAAGTTGTTCTCGGAACTCTTCTGGCTGGCGAAGCGGGCGAGGGCGGCAAGACGACGGCAAACTTTGTTGTCGAAGTGACTACCCAAGATGGTCGCAGCCTGCGTCGCCTCGTCACCATGGACATCTGGTCTGAAATCGAGATTGGTGTTTGGAATGGGGCAGAGCAAGTCGCAGAGCGCTACGAGGCTCACGCGGTCTCGGGTTGCATTCCCGGCGGGCAGATTGGCCGTCAACTCACCTACTCCGAGGGCGAGACGGAAACTCGCGATCGCTCGATCGATGTTAAGTGGAATGCCTCGGTCGCAAGCGGACTAGGCTTCACGGTTGGCGTATCGGCCTTTGGTCTCTCCTCAAGCCAAACTTGGACTCAGAGCTTTGGCGTTGATGTCACCGAAGGCATCTCAAGCTCGACAAGCACCCAGCAGAACATCTCGGTGCAGCTTCTTCCTGGCTACTTTGGAATGAGCTACCGCCAACTCGAGCGTCTCGAGCGCAAGGTCGATGTTATCTACCACAACGCCTGCGGCAAGAGCGGAACCGTTGGAGAAGCCGAACTCACAAACTGGAACTTCGCCTTTGATGTTGCCCAGGGCGGCACCTGTCCTCCTCCAACCAACCTGCCTCCTGCCGAAGTCTTCTTCTAGACGCTAGACGCGGCTTGTAGCTGAGCGTTGCTTAGTAACCGCGCTCGCCAAGCCAGTCCTCGATTACTTCGGAACGAGTTTCGATGTAGTCGAGGGTTGCCAAAACCTCACTCTCAAACTCTTCCGAAGTAACTTCTTTGCGAGGGTCCGCATAAACTTCGTCCCGCACTTGGTCGGCCATTTGGATGGCCAACTCAGAGAAGTTCGCACCATCGTAGATGGTCAGTACTTCGCGAAGGCGAGCGGCAAAGGCTGCTTCGCAATCGTCTTCTTCGAGGCAGCGCTTTGCGAGGATGGAATCGGGCTCCCAAAGCACCACGGTATCTTCTGCTGCCGGTGGCGCTACAAACGTCTGATCAACGCCGCTTGGAATGTAGGACCACAGGTCGGTCAACGGCTCATGGTAGAGGCGATAGTTGTTAATATCGCCGTAAACCGCTCCGTCCCAGTTGCCGCTAATGGCGTCTGCGGCCCAAAGCGAGAGGTACTCATCGAAGTCGACGATGCTGGTAACGGCGGGGTAGAAGCCGTCGTCGGGAAGGTCGTCGATCTGCTGGCTCAGGCGCCGTAGCGGCGCAAAGCTATACGGATCGCCGTCGGGATTCTCCTGGGAACACTCCTCGCTGAACTTCATCGAGAAGCAGGTTGCTGGGCCAAACTCACCAGGCATGTTGTCTGCGACGATGTCACAGCGGTAGGTGCCTTCGTAGAGCATGCCTTGCGCACTTGTGTAGCGCCTCTTGAGAAACCGGCGGTCGACTGTTTCGAGGTGCAGGTACAAGCCCCAGTGCTCGCCGTTCACGGCCAGGCGAATTGGAGCGCGCCGCGCGCTTGGCACGCCCACAAGATCATAGAGCTCGTAGGTGAGCCGCTCGCGCACGAACGAGCCGTCCTGGACTTGGTTGTTTAGCGTGAGCCGCTTTAGGCCGCGAACACGTCTCGACTCGGGACAGTCTTCTTCGGTGCCGTAATCGCTCAAGTTGATCTTGAACGAAGACTTCTCATCCAAATGTCGCGAAGACCCCCAGCCACCCTTAATGCGCATGCCAGCATCGACAAAGGTCATGCCGTCGAACTCGACAGTTCCTGGGTAGTAGCTTCGCAGATGTGGTGTCTTGCTATTGGTTGGCTGAGCTTCGTCGTCGATGGACTCCCAGCTGTCTGCTGGAATCGTGAGTGCGATGTTGTGAATGACTTGATCGTCAAAGAGGGCTTGGCTGCCGTCGCCGATCTTGAAGCCGGTAAATTCACTCCACGGGCCCAATTCGCAATCGTCTTTACTGCCGCGATAGCGAACTCGAACAGCGTAGGAGCGCCAAGTTTCGAGGGCGAGAAACCCTGGCTCAAAGTTCCCATCGGCGAGAGAGAACCGCACACGATGGTTTGCAGATGAGGCCTCGCTACTCCAGATCTTGATGGTTGGTTCGACACCAGCCACGAGCCAGACCTCAACTTCGCCACTGCGGGGCGCGTTGCTCTCACCCTCGATGGCTGCAGCTTCGAAGTCCACGTTGACACCGGGCTCGTAGAACTCGCCCTCGGCCGGCGAGACGATCGCTGCCTCATCCATCAGTTCACACAGAAGATAACCCGGCGGCTCGGCGCATGCTGCGACGGACAGCAAGGCAAGGCAGGTCACGGTGCGCATCGTCGCAGCATCGTACTGGGATCGCTTGGTGAAACCAAGGATTGCTCTGAACAAGGCCAGCGCGGCTAGGCAAAGTTCTGGTCAAACTGGCGGTCTTCGTGAGGCAACTCACGGGACTGCGGCACTCGCGCTATACTTTTGCGATGCGCACCTCTCATCTGCTCTCACTCTCTCTGGCTCTCGCCTTTTCTATGGGCGCTTTCGGATGCGGCAAAGATAAGCAGGCTAAGGCAAGCGAGGAGGACGAAGAGGTCCTGGTTTGTGAGGAGACCGCCGATTGTGAGGATGGTTGGGTTTGCCTTGATGGAGAGTGCGCAAACTCCGCCTCTGGCGCTATCTATACCGATCCAGCAAACGCGGTCACGCCCGACAAAGTGAAACGCGAAGTCGAGAACATTCAGAAAAACGCTCAGAAGCGCAACGACAAGATTCTCGAAGGGCTTTAGCGGCGAGGCGCATGTGCTTGGCTTGCGGGCCAAGCAAAGCCAAGCGTTTTAGTTGCACGCGGCGCGGCTGCGCTTTGAGCGCCTCCGCATGTAGAGCGCAAGCAAGCCGAGGAGGAGCCAGTTTGCCGGCTGGGGCTCGGTGCTCGAACAGCCGCAGCCGCTGCTATCGACTGGAGTGCAGAGAAGTTCACCACCAACCAGCGTGACTTCGTCGACGCCTACAACGATAAGTCGGTCGTCGACACTTCCCGAATTGGAAACCTTGAAGCGCAGCTTTACTTCGTCGCTTGATGTTAGCGGGGAGAACTCGACGCTTCGCGGCTCCCAGCGATACAGCTCACCGGTATCGATCGAATCGATTTGTTTCCAGCTCTTGCCGTTGTTGCTGGAGAGCTCCACAACCAAGTGGGTTTCTTGCGATGGCTCAAGGCCTCCGTCGATGCGATCGAAGGCGAAATACCAAAGGCGGTAGGTAATGCCTGAAATCTTGTTCCAATCACCAAGGGCGAGCGGCGCCGATTCGAGGGCGGTCTCGCCAACGACAGCGGTCTCGTTCCACTCCCCCTGTAGGCCGGTAATCCACGCGCTTGAAGTTGCTCCTGCGCCGCCGCCAGCGGGCTGCAAAACCCGGCCGCCAAAGGTGGCGTACTGAGGCACACCATACTCCCAAGCGCCTTGGGCTGGTGTTGAATCCACGTTTGCTGTCCACGACTGCATCTCGGTACTATTCGTAGTGAAGTCTTCGGCCAAAATGCCGACGGAGACGCTCGCTTCGTCCGACCAGGAGCCACCGTTGGCCTGGGAGGTCACCGTGAACTCAACGTCTTTGCCACAGGCTTCGGGTTTCACGGTGACGTCTAGGTCGACGTTGATCGTGTTGCCGCCCTCCAAACTGAAAGGCTCCATTGTGGAGAGCCCGAGGTTGCTGCCGGCGCTGAGCTTGAATTTGATGTTCTCAGCGAGAGCGTTGCCACGGTTGGCCAAGGAGAGCGAGACCTGCACCGATTCACCTGGCTCTAGAACACCATCGCCATTGGAGCTTGCAGGCGACTCTCGAACTTCAATGATGGTGATTTCGGCGGTGGGCTCTTGGCCGCCGGGACCAAAAATACTGAGCAAGTGCTGCACAGAGTTTTGCTGATCACCGCACTGGCAGGCTTGGGCTTGAAACTCGCCGCAGTCAGTGGTGACGTCTTGAAAGGTCTTTGGTCCGCAGCCGGTCAAGTAGGTCATTGGATCTTCGCAGAGGAAGATGTGCTCGAGGCCCATGACGTGCCCCGATTCCTGTGCCGCTACCTCACAGAGGTTCTGTGCATTTCCTCCAAGAGTCTCGGCAAAGGTGAAGTTGATGGAGTTTGGCAGGACGCCACAGGAAAATGGCGCAACGCCACCAGCGCCGGGGGCTACGTCGTTGGCATCGCCTGCGATAATGGATTCGAAGTGGGGAAGGGTGCCCGGATCTTGATCCGTTACATTGATGTTAAAGCGCGAGTACTGATCGCGAACGCAGGTGACGACCTCGTTCCAAACGTCGTCACCATAGGGAAAGGGCGCGATCGAAACTGGGCCCGGCACAATCTGCGATACGTTTTCGATCGCATTGTCAGGGCCTGGAGTAAGAACGCAGCCATCCTTGCATCGGTTGAGAAAGAGGATGCGGGGAACATCGTCGCCGTCGGCTGTGGCCACGGGTTGCTCGGTCCAGATATACGAGCCGCGTGGGCGTTCGGCGTGAGCTTGGCCCGCGCCTGCTAGCGATAGCAGAGGAGCGGCCAGGGCGAGAAAGAGGAGAGTTCTGGGCACACCGCATGTTCGCCACCGTCGGCGAGATTCACAATTAAAAAGCCCGCTTCCGCGCAAAAGCTAGTAGCTATCGTACGCGACGACTTCGATCGAATCCCAGCCTAGGCCTTCGAGCTCTGGCAGCATGCTCGAAGCCGTTGCGACAACCACCACAGCGAGATCGCGGGGCTTTGTATGCTGTGCAATTGCCACATTCACCTCGGCGACAGTCATATCGGTAAGTCTGTCGGCAAAGCCATCGCCGAAGTGCTTGGGCAGGCCGTAGATTTCTTCCTGCATGGTCCGGTACAGCCGCTGGTTTGCGGTTGCTCGTTCAAAGGCTGCGCTGCCCTGAAGGTACGAGCGTGTGAAATCGAACTCATCTTGGCTAAGGCCGGTATCGTGAAGGTCGGCGTAAAGCTCAAGCATGCGCGCGATGGCAACCGGGCAAACCTCGGCAGCTGGCGCCATGGTCAGTTGCAAACTGTGCTTGCCAAGCGCCTGATTCATGGAGCAATTGGCGCCGTAGGACCAGCCTTCTTTGACGCGAATCTCTTGCATGAGACGCGAAGTAAACATGCCTCCAAAGGCGATTTCTGCGACCTGCATTTGGTCGTGAGCAACGGTTCCGTAGGCCGGCGCGAGATGTCCCATTGCCACTTGGCACTGCTGCCGAGTCGGTTTGTCGACGATGATAAGCCGACGACCTGGGGTTGCCGGCGGCGGTGTTAAGTCGGGCCTTGGATAAGCCTCGGGCTCGGTATCCTGCGGTAGGCGCGATGCCAGTGTGGCGAGTCTCGCATCGTCGATGGGGCCGGCGACACCAAGAATGAGATCGCTGTGGCGAAATAGTTTGGAGTGCAAGTCGCGACTCTGGTCGAGAGTAATCGTTCCTAGGGATTTTTCTGTTCCAAGGGCGGTTCGACAGTAGACGTAGCCCGGATGGAGGTAGCGATTTAGGAAGCGATACGCCACGCTTGCATCGTCATCGCGCAAATCGTCAAGCTCGTAGAGCGTTTCGCGCAGAAGCTGCTCATGCTCTTCCTCGTCAAAGCGCGCGAGATGAATGGTCGAGACCGCTAGCTCGAAAAGCGTGTCTAGGTGCCGCAGAAGGCAGGTTCCGCGCAGATCGAGATAATCTCGGTGAGTCCCAATGCTGAGTGAGGCGCCCAGGCTATCGACCTTTTCATCGAATTCGTTGCGACCGAGGAAACTCGCTCCGCGAAACCCCATCTCGGCGGTGTGATAGACCAAGCCCTCTGAGCCAAACGGCTCTGCTGCTGTGCCAAGCCGATTGGAGATGTGAAACGATACGAGAGGCGTATCAAAGGTGGGTTCGAGGATGCACTTCATGCTTCCGGCTCGATTCGAATAACCGTGCGGGTCTCTTCATTGAAGTAGGTCGCGAGAACGCGCTGCACATCTTCGGCGGTTACGGCCGCCAGGCTCTCCGCCATCGTAAAGAGCGCTCGAAAGTCGCCGTGCACACATTGGTAGTGGCCTAAGCTCTCGGCCTTGCCATCGACGGTGGTTAGGCTGCCCCAAAATTCGGTCTCTACTTGATTGGCGACTTTGTCGACTTCGGACTGCGGAATCGGCTTGCTGGCAAGAGCGCCAAGCTCGGTGTCGATTGCCTCTTGGAGTTCATCGAGTGAGTGCTCTCGCGTTGCTGTGGCGGATAGCTCAATGAGGGATGCGTCGCGAAATGGCATCACTTCACAGGCGATCGAGGAGGCGAGTTCGCGCCGCGAGACAAGCTCTAGCTGGAGTGGTGCAGAGGCGCTGCCGGCCAAGAGCTGACATGCAAAGGAGATGAGTGGCCAGTCTTTGTGACTTTGAGGTGGCGCTTTGTAGCCGTAGAGCAAACGAGCGGAGCTTACGGGCTTTTGGTACGAGTGACGCCGCTCGCCAGCTTGCACAGGTTCCGGGATGCTCTCGGGAGGCGCGACGTTGGAGCTCGCAAGCGAGCCGTAGTTTGCCTCGATGCTTGCGAGAAGTTCTGATTCCTCAAAATCGCCGGCGACTACGAGTGTGAGGTTATTGGGCGCATAGTAGTCGCCGTAAAACGTTTCAAGGTCTGGAATCTGCAGCGCCTTGATGTCGTCCATCCAGCCAATTGTCGGCCATCGGTAGCCGTGCTTTGCAAAGGCGTGGCGAAAGAGCTCTTGGCCTGCGAAGCCGTCGATATCATCGTCAATCACTTGCAAGCGCTCGTTCACCACAACCTCGCGCTCGGCCTCAACGACGCTGGGGCTTAACACCAGTTGCGTCATGCGCGTCGCTTCCAGCGAGATGATTAAATCGAGAGCGCTTTTGGGAACGCTGGCACGATAGAAAGTCCAATCCACCCAGGTTGCCGCATTGGTATCGCCGCCAATGGATTCGATTTGTCGATCAAATTCGCCGACGGGCAGCGACTCCATCTCGTTGAACATGAGGTGCTCAAAGAGGTGACACATGCCGGTCTTGCCTTCTTGCTCGTGGCGAGAGCCAACCGAGAACCAACTTTGGTAGGCGATAATGGGCGCGCTTGGGTCGGCAACGCTTACCAGACAAAGGCCATTGGCAAGCCGGTGTCGTCGAATCGTTAGCGACCTGCCGAGGGGCGCCTCACATTCTAGCGTCCAACTCACGAGAGGTTGGACCGCTCGACGCGCACGGGCAACTCGATGAAGAGACCGTGTTGCCCGGCAATCTCTTCGAGTGCGAGGATGGATGGGAAAAGTTCTGAGGGAGCCAATACGCCACCCAGCTCGCCTTCGTTTTGCAGTCGCTCTGCGGCTAAGCAGGCAATGCTTGCGCTAACACGGTAGATGTCTTCGCCGGCAACGGCGCAGCGCGCGACGTTGGAGCCCGCGCGAGCTTCGGCGACGATGGCAAAGCGGGCAACGTTGCCCTGGTCTGGACGCTTGCCTTCTGCTGCGCGAATTGTCGATTCGGCGATGGCGCCAAGCGATGTGCGAAGCAGCGAGCCAAGAAGTGGAGTGAGGACAGGCGCCAGAACTGGAGCCATCATACTTGCAGCGCGGGTGAAGGGATTGTCTTGTCCCAAGCTCATGAACGTTTGCACACGCTTTGCCGGGGCATGCCTCGGAACCGTGATGACTTCGGGGGACGGAAAGGAGAGGGCGACTCGTGGACCAAATGGCTCTGGGTAGTTTACTTCGATGCGCTGTGCCCCAGGGGATACCGGTATCCATCGGTCATCTTCCCAGCGATACCCCGGCTTGCCCATCGCATCGAGAATTGACAATTGCGTGCCCTTGGTGGGCTGCATGTTGTCGACGGCGTAGGAAATCGAAATCGAGTCTGCGACGGGAACATCCAGGGCGGCCCACGCTGCGTTGGCGGCCCAATCGCCAAGGGCAACTTCAAAGGCGCAGGCGTTTACAATAACGCGGTTAGCGGCGCGCGCAGCCGATTCGAATTGTTCGTAGATGCTGCGAACAAAGTCTTGCTCGCCAGTGGTATCGATGTAGTGAGAATCGGCCTCGAGAGCGGCGCGAACAACGGCTTCGCCGATAAGCCCAAATGGGCCTGCGCAGTTTACGACCACGTCAGCGTCTTCGAAAATTGCTACGAGGCCTTGGTGGTCGCTCGCCTGGGCACAGCGCAAATCTTGGCATTTATCACCAGCGGCAGCTTTGAGCTTTGACAGGTCGCGCCCCGCCATTGCGAACTCGAGCTTCTGCTCGAAGAGTGCCTCGGCTATGAGGGAACCCGTATGTCCAGATGCACCGTAAATGACGATCAAAGCAACTCTCCCTTGGTCTGCAGATGCACTACTTACAGCGAATCGTAGCGCAGTGACAAGACCGCGCCATGCCTTAGCTGTTGGTAGGTGCCAGCGGCCGTCGATAGCGCTCGTCCGTCGCGGGCTGCCTGGCACTCATCGAAGGAGTATTGCGAGTCGACACAGGCAACGGCGGCGATTGGATCAAAGGCGCTGTTTGTGGCGTCAACCGAAGGCGTCCAACCCAGCTCATAGCCCAAGCCAAGCACCCACTGGTCAGCAATTCGAATCTCGGCGCCAGTCGCAAGCGTCACGCTCGACCCGGGCACCAAGAGTGGGGTGGCCGCATTGTCCTCAGCAGCGCTTGTTTCCAGGCGAAGCCGGGCTCCAAATCGGTGGCGTTGGCTATCGTTGGATTCGATGCCCGCGCTAAGTCGCCATACATCGTGCATGCCTCGGTACCGTGGCATCCACTCTGGAACTTCGGCTCCAAGGTCCCGACCAAAGAGTCGGATGTCGAATTGACTGTGGCGAGACCAGTCTTGCCAGCGCAGATCTGAGTTAAAATCGAATTTATCGAAAATGGGCCGTCGGTAGCCCAAAAAGACCATTTGCGCCATGCGAAAGCCGACCTCGGCAGTTGCGACTTCTTGCTGCCCTCCGTCGCGTGGACTGCGCGTAACCGTTGCTGTGCCAGAGAGCGAGAGTTTGCCAAAGGCGCCTGGTAGGGCAACGTAGCCGAGCGCTATCCAACTATTGCCAGGGAGGCGATAGGCGGCGCCGACCGAGGCAGAAATGTTCTTAAGAGCGAAGAGACTCGATGGCGAGAACGGATTGCCAACCGTGATGTTGTAGTGCTCGCGGGCTTCGGGGTTTTGAAATCCGCAGGGGCTGCCTGCGCAGTCGGAGTTGATACCAGTCTCGCTGTCGCTACCGCCATCGAGCGCGCTGTCTCGCGAGAACTGCAATTCCAACGAGGAATAGCCAAGGGAGATGCCAAGCCCAACTAAGACACGCCCGGCAAATTTATAAGAGCCTGCAAGCGTGAGCATGCCTTGACGGATCTGGCCACCTTCGCTGTGAAAGCCAAGCAGCGGATCGCCAGCGGGAAAGCGCTGCACCGTTGGCGTGTGCAGAGCGACACCAAAGTGCGCCGCATCGTCTTGAACACTTCCGTACAGCGCAATGATTCCGCCGGGGGTGAGCGTGTAATTGCTTGTCGATTCCCCTGCGCTCTGCGTTCCACTTGGATCGACCACGTCACTGTCGAGATAGAGACTACTGAGTTGGCCGCTACCACCAAAGTGCAAATGCCATCCTCGGCCGGTGAGCCCGAGAGCCGCCGGATTTACAAAGAAGCTCGATGCGTGGCCCGATGTTGGCCCGGTGAAGACGGCGCCGCCGAGCGAGCTGTCTTCCATGGGACTTGCCTCGGCAGGGAAGGGACAGGCGATCGCCCCTAAGATTCCTGCCCCAGCCAGCAGGAGCAGGTGGGCCGTGCGCATGTGCCTACCCTAGCAGAAGCCGAGGCTTTGGGGCTGCCACTTTGGCAGTGGAGAGCCTCGGCGTTTGACTCGGGATCCGGCTGCCAATACACTGCTCGCGCAATTCTGATGGCCCGTGGCGGTTTGCCCATCGTCCTCCCAGCATGCATTTCGACTTATGACGATCCGTACTTCTCTGTCCTCGGTTTTCCTCGGAGTTTCGCTGGCCACGTGCTTGGCAGTGGGTGCTAGCGCATGTGAGAAAGTCGACCACGAGAATATCGACAAGTGGGGGCATACCGAGAAAGGGCCAGACAAGCTCTTGGATGCGCTTAAGAGCGGAGAGCACAATGCAGATTTGCGAGCCCACGCGGCACAAACACTTATCGGAATTGATCGCTTCACCGATGTTCGCGAGATTTTAGAAGGCCTTGAAGAAGGCCCTCGCCAAAAGATTATGGCGGCCCTAAGTGGGCGCCTGTGGGAAGTTGCTCGCATCAACGATCCGATGGATGTGCCCACTGCGCGACAGACCAATGCCAAGGATGCGCTCTACTACCTTATGGAGTTTGGCGACGCTGCAACCCAAGTGACCATCGCAGACTATCTAGTGGAGTGGTTCGTTGGCGGGCACTACGAAGGCCGCGCAAAAACTGGGCGGGTTTCTGGAGCGATGGCGATTCGCAAGGTGGGCAATGCTTCCAGCACTCGTCTGCTACAGACCGCTCGCGGCATTGTTGCAAAGCCACCAGACGAAGAAGGACGACGCGAGCAAGTTGGTGACGAGCTGTTAAAGGCTCTCGCTCTTTCAAGCAACGATGAAGCGCTGAGTTTGCTCCTCGATCTCGTTGAGAACCCGCGCGGCGACGTGAGTTTGCCACTGCGCGTAATGGGTGCGCTTAACTTTGCCTTCGTCGCACCAGTTGGATTTGAGCCAGTCGATGGCAAAGCGCTTCTTGCGATTAAAGATCGACTTGCAGAGATGCCCTACGACCGTTCAATTTCTGGGACAATGCGAAACGATTCGGTTGCACTGCTCGCAGCCATTGGTGCACCCGAGTGCATCACGCTCTTCACCAAGATGATTAGCTATCCGACAGACGACGAACGCTTTCGTTGGATGGGTACACAGCAGGGAATACGCTGCGCCGGCGTGCAGGGAATCGAAGCAATCACAGAGGCACTGCCGACGACGATTGGCTACGACCGCGGAATGTTATCGAAGTACCTCTGGGACGAAATATTGAAGTACGAGGATGCTAAGCAGATCGGCGCCATGGCAACTCATCTTCTTCGATCGCAGAGCGCCGTGGCTCGGGTGACCGGAATTGAGGTCTTGGGGGAACTGGGAGCCGCAGCCGCAACACCCGAAAATATTGAGTTAATTAAGGCACTTGCCAACGATTCCCAGCAACTAAAAGGTTGGTGGGGCGATCAGAGCAAGACACCAAAGGCCGAGCGAAAAGCCGAGCCAACCATTGGTGACCGTGCCGCCGACGTCGCTAAGAGCCTTGAGGCTCTGGCATCTAGCCCAAGTAGCAAGTGATAATAAGCACCGACCAATTGGAAGCAGTGAGTAATTAGGAGCGATGGACCAAAGTAAAAAGACGATGCGCCATTTCTATTGTCGAGATGTCATGTGGGAGACATTCGAGAAGATGGCGAACGACTTTGATTGTTCGATTGATTACCTAATCAACGAGGGCATGCGCTACTACGCGCGCTCGAAGAACTACCAAACGTCGATGGCACCTCAGGGCCAAGCTGCACCAAGGCCTGGCAATGGACGACCAGCCAATCCGGCTCCAATGGCGCCAGGGCGTGACGCAGCTCCGACCAATCCACCGCCGATGCCATCGCGCCCGGTTGCAGCGCCGCCGCCAAAGCCACCAGCGCCAATGGCCACCGGGGCAGGGACACTCTTCTTGGTGTTCAACAACCAGCGCTATCCCATCGCCAAAGATCAATTCATTATCGGCCGCGGATCCAAAACATCAGACTTGCCAATTAAGGATGGAAACATCTCTCGCAAGCACGCAGCGGTGATTCGCCGCAATGGCACCTTCTACATTAAAGACCTCGGGTCGACCAACGGCATCGACTACAAGGGCATGCGCATCGACAATAAGCGCATTGACGAAGGCGATACCTTTCACATCTGCGACTACGAGCTGCGTTTTACGTATCGCTAGTGTGTCCTCGGTTTCGCTAGGTAGAAGTCTTAGGCTGGATTCGAATGTCTGAGTTAGCAACCCGCGTCGAGCTTGTGCGCTCGAGGCTTATGGCGCTCTTGGCCGCCGGCGAGGATGCGGATGCCAGCCTTGTCGAAGGCAAAGGGCGTACGCCAGCGCTAAGCAAACTCTGCGACAAGGTTCTGGCAAAACTCGACGATGATGACAAGCCGCCGTGGACTGCATGGCGCACGGCTCTCGATGGCCTGGGAAGGGCCGAGAGTGACCAGCGCATGGTCGAAGCGGCCCGCGGTCTAAGGCTTTGCCAAATGGTGGCGGGGCGACGAACCACCCAGGAGTTTCAGCCGATAAGCGATTCTCCGCTGCACCAAGGCACTGCATCGCTCTCGGGCATTGGCCCAAAGATGGCGGCCAACTTGGCCGAGCGAGGGATTGAAAGCGTCGAAGACCTGCTGTGGCTTGTGCCTAGGCGCTACGACGACGTTCGCGATGTGACCGAGCTTGAGGAGGTTCTCAAGCGGCCGCCCATAGGCAAGCGCGTGGTCCTGGTTGGCAACATTCACTCGGTGCGATTTGTAAGGCGGGGTCCCAGAGGTTGGATCGATATGCGAATGCACTACGTCGAGGGCACCTTGGCGATTCGCTGGTTTGGCGCTCGCGCGGGAATGTGTTCACGATACGAAGAGGGCGGGCGCGCTGTGCTCGCTGGGAAAATCTCTGAGCGCGCCGGCAACTGCGAGATGACCAATCCCGATGTGCTCGCTCTGACGAATGCGGCGGGCGAAGAGAAGACCTTGGTGGATGGAGTGGTGCCGCGGTACAGCGCGGTTCCAGGCGTGCCGCCGTCGACGTTGCGCAAAGCGGCACTTGCCGCCAGCAAGCGCGGCGTCTCCTTTGTGAAAGAGGCTGTGCCGCCAAAGGTCACAAGCGAGTTGGGCATGGTCTCGCTTGCAGATGCTCTGCGAATGCTGCACGAGCCACCCGATTCACTTAGCTCAGAAGAAGTCGTAGAGCTTAATGACGGCCTAAGCGAGTGGCATCGCCGGCTGGCCTTTGAAGAGCTCTTTGTCTTGGCGATGATTGTTGCAAAACGCAAAGTTGCCGCCCGAGGTGACCAAGCTCGCGCCTACGAGCAGCGAGATGAGGCCAAGCTTGCCAAGGCCTTGCCGTTTACGCTCACAAAGGCGCAAACCCGTGTCATTGGCGAGATAGCCGCAGATCTAAGCGAGCCGGTTCCAATGAATCGTCTCCTCCAGGGCGATGTTGGCTCGGGAAAGACAGCGGTGGCCTTTGCTGCGGCGCTGCAGGTTGTCGCCAGCGGCGGGCAGGTTGCGCTTATGGCGCCGACGACCATCTTGGCCGAGCAGCATCTTCGATCGCTTACGCCGTGGTGTGAGAAGGCCGGGATTCGCGTCGCTCTTCTTACCGCTGCAACGCCGAAAGGCATTCGGGCCTCGGTGCTCTCGCTTCTCGCTGCTGGCGAAATCGACTTGCTAATGGGAACCCACGCGCTAATTGCCGAGAGCGTTGTCTTCCGCGAACTCGGACTTGTTCTTATTGATGAGCAACACCGATTTGGCGTGGCGCAACGCGCCCTCTTGCGTTCTAAAGGCGGTCTCTTTGCTCCGCACTTGCTTGTGATGACGGCGACGCCGATTCCGCGCACCTTGGCGCTTGCGGCCTATGGCGACTTGGATGTTGGCATTCTCGATGAGATGCCTCCAGGACGATGTCCGCCGCGCACGCAGATTATCGAGGGCTCGAAGGGGCGTGCAGGAGCCTACAAAGCGCTTGGACGACGGCTGGCACAGGGCGAGCGAGCCTATGTTGTGTGCCCAATGGTCGAGGCACCCGAGGACGAAATCGGTCGCGACTACGCCAATGCATGCGATATGGCGGAAGAGTTGCGGGAGACCTTTCCGGATATCTCCATCAGTCTTGTGCACGGCCGCATGCCGTCGGATGAGCGCGATCAGGCGATGGCCGCATTTCGCAGCGGCGAGTCCCAGGTATTGGTCGCAACCACCGTCATCGAAGTTGGCGTCGATGTACCCGAGGCCATCGTGATTGTAATTGAAGATGCTGATCACTTTGGTTTGGCACAGCTGCATCAATTGCGAGGGCGTGTTGGTCGTGGCGGCGGCGCATCGGAGTGCGTCTTGCTCACTTCGGGGCGGGCTTCGGAAGAAGGTCGTGAGCGCCTTGATGTCTTGGTGGCCACGGGCGATGGTTTCTTAATCGCCGAGGAAGATTTGCGAATGCGCGGCCCAGGAGAGCTTCTCGGGGTTCGCCAGGCCGGTTTGCCACGACTGCGATTTGGCGACCTTCGTTCGCATGGCGAGCTTTTGGCACTGGCAAAAGAGCGAGCTGACGCCTTGCTCGCGATCGATCCAAAACTTGAAGATCCAAAGCACGAGGTTCTCCGAGGGTTGGTAGAGAGCAAAGAGCACGAGGCCTATGGCGCTGAAGGCGGCTAGTGCCCGAATCTGGGATCCTCACAGCGAAGCCATTCCCGATGAGCTATGTTCCCACTATGGCTCAGTTTGCGCTCGCCTGCACTCTCGTATCTACGGCAATATTGATGGCTTGTGCCAACACGCCCTCGCACCGGGGCCAGCCGCAACAGACGCTGAAGGAGCCTCCAGCGTCCTTTGCGAGGCTGGAGCAGGCAACACCAGTAACCAATTCTCCACCCACCTGTGCGGACGATTGCGACACTTGCGTTGCCGAGTTTCGTGATTGGACTAGGGTGCTGGTGGACGAGGGGGGCGAACGAAGTTTTCCAATATTTGAGGGTGCGCCTGTCCAGCTGCCAGCAACCCTGCAAAGCGTGCCGCTGCCGAGCTTGCCTGCCACCCACATCTACCTGGATGCCAGCGCGACTCACGTTCGCATTCGTGAAAATAAAGATAAAGCGCCTCAGGCCAAACCAGTCGCAATCGCTAAGCTCACTCAACGGCTCAATTCACAATACGATTGGGCTTGCAACGCCACGCGCCGCACCCCGTTTTCGCCCGAGGTTGTTGTCCACATCGACGCCAAGACGCGATGGCGAGTGATTCGGCGAGTTGTTTCTCAAATCGCCGCGACGAGTGTTGACAGTGTGGTGTTCGCTTTCACCAAACCGACCGTTCTCGCACAGACCAATCCAGCAATACCGAAACGCACGTTCGAGCAAACGTTTGGAGAGTGCAAACCGGCCCATAAAGGGCTACACCAAGATTGGCCCATGACTTCTACGGAGGAGCGCGAATGGCTTGAGGGGTTGCCAGACGCCATCGCTGCATGCGAATGCAAGGTCAACGTTGATGCCGCCAAGGCTTTTCTTTTGCGGCGCAGGGCCGAGCGAGGCCCCGGCAGCGCTTCTCCCGACGACAGCTACGTTCACATGGTCCCCGTAGGTCTCCGCCTCAACCTAACGGGCGACGAGAAGCCCAAGCCTATCTCGCTAGCAGATCACACAACCTGGGCCGACGCGTACCAAAGCATCGTCGATACGTCTCCTGAGACCGCGTTCTATCTGACCCACCCGAAGGACAAGAGCGCGCCGCCCCGTGGACGTGCAGCTGGTGAGGTGTGCCAGGAGTTTCGCGTCGCGTTTGCGCATGGTGTCATGAAGCGCACGCGCCCGAATTCCTGGTACCAGCTCCGTTCAGGCAGAGGTCCCATAGTCAAACCTCCAGAAGTCCTCGGACTCAGCCCTGTACCACACGTGGGTGATGTAGACAGGAACATGATTCGCCGATACGCGCGCCGGAAGTTGCCCCAAATCGGAGAGTGCTACGCAAAGGAGCTCTTGGTGACCCCCGAACTTGGCGGCATTGTTTCTACGTACATTGAGATCTTGCCGGATGGTCAGGTCCAAAAAGCCACGACTGTGGGGCTTAGCAACCAGAACCTTGAGTCCTGTGTTTCCAAGGTCATCAAGACGATTCAATTCGCGAAGTCGAAGAAGGACGTTCGGACTACGAGCTACGGCTTCATATTTAATCCTGGCTACTGGGACTGAACAGGCGTGCTTGGAAAGCCTAGACGGCATTTAGCTGCGTTTTCGAAAAGCGCGTCGCTAGAATCTGACTGCGTGCGGCTTGAGGCGGAAGCGAGTGCTTTTCACGTCATCAAGGAAAGCCTGTGAGTCGGTCGAGTACAGCCGAAGAGGGCGTTGAGTTTTCGGTGCATGGGCCGCAAATCGAGTTTGAGCAGACGGTGGTGTATGGTCGCGCTGCATGTTGATCGTCCAAAAATATGGCGGCACTTCCGTTGGCAGCATCGAGAAGCTCCGCCATGTCGCAAAGCGCGCACTCGCCACACAACGAGCAGGCAATCAAGTCGCCGTCGTCGTCTCGGCGATGTCTGGAGAGACAAACCGGCTGCTCGCTCTATCATCACAGTTTCGCGAGAGCGTGGACGACCGAGAAGTCGACGTCATTGTCTCCACCGGTGAGCAAGTCACCGCGGGGCTGCTTTCGTTGGCCATTCGAGAAGCTGGCGGTGACGCCAAATCGTTTCTTGGCCATCAAGTAAAAATTCTTACCGACAGTGCCCATGCAAAAGCGCGCATCCAATCGATTGATGCAGCGCCGCTGATTGCGTGTTTCGAGCAAGGTAAGATCGCCGTGATCGCCGGCTTTCAAGGACAAGACTCCGAAGGTTCGATCACAACTCTTGGTCGCGGCGGCTCGGATACAACGGGCGTTGCGATTGCTGCGGCTCTTAAGGCCGACCACTGCGAGATTTACACCGATGTCGAAGGCATCTTTACGGCGGACCCGCGCATCGTGCCCGACGCTCGCAAGATTCCCCGCATTAGCTACGAAGAGATGCTCGACTTAGCTTCGCTTGGCGCCAAGGTGCTGCAGCTGCGCGCTGTCGAATTTGGAATGAACTACAACGTGCCCATTCACGTTCGCTCGACGTTTTCGGACGCCGAAGGGACATGGGTAACCGATATCGAGGAAGACATGGAACAAGTCGTAGTCTCAGGAATTGCCGCCGTTCGCGACGAGGCAAAAATTACCGTTCGCCACGTTCCCGATTCGCCGGGAAGTGCGTATCGGCTCTTTCAGTCGCTCTCCGACGCGGGCATCGTGGTCGACATGATCATTCAAAGCCAAAGCCTCGATGGTCACACCGACATGAGCTTCACGGTCTCGCACCTTGACCACAAGCGCTGCATCGAAGTGCTCACGGAAAGCTGTCCGGACCTGACCGATTCGGGCAAAGCGCTGGCCTCGGATACGCCGGTTGCCAAGCTTTCGGTGGTTGGTGTGGGAATGCGCTCGCACTCTGGAGTGGCTGGCAAAATGTTCCGCATCCTCTCCGAGGCCGGCATCAATTTGCAGATGATTTCGACAAGTGAAATTAAGATTTCCGTCATCATTCGAGAAGACGTTGTCGACGATGCCATTCGAGCACTGCACAAAGGCTTTGGCCTGCATTTGCCGCTCAGCGGCTCGTAGAGCGGTAGAGGCCCCATAGACTCGGTGATTGTTGGCGCCTGTTAGTGGAGCCGCTGACGCACCCCAGTCACGTCCAATAGCTACCGGAAACCAAAGGGGTGGGTTTGGTATTGTTCTGGGGTGGGGCACAGCCTGTGTCCCAGTGTCGCAGGCGTTTGGTCGCGGTTTTCGCAAGTTTTGCGTGCTATGACCGGCGCATGAATCGATATCAACGATTTTTCATTGTCATGGGCACAGCCCTTCTTATCGGAGGGCTGCCGGCTTGTAAGTCGAAGGACAAGGAGACAAAAAGCGAGCCCGCCACGAAGGTCACAGAGGCTGTGCCCGAAGCTGTGACGCCTGCTGGCGAGAAGAAAGAAGCGGGGCCAACCATCGCTGCGGCCACGCTGCCAACCGATGCGAATGCGCCGCTTCCGCTCGACCCAAAAATCGTCCACGGGCAACTCGAAAACGGCATGCACTACTACATTCGGCCAAACGCCGTTCCCGAGAAGCGTGCGGAGTTTTGGATCTCGATCGATGTTGGTTCATTTCAAGAAGACGATGACCAGCAAGGTCTTGCACACTTTCTTGAGCACATGGCGTTCAACGGCACCAAGTCGTTTCCCAAAAACGATTTGATTGCCAAGCTCGAAGGCCTTGGCGTCGAGTTTGGCCCGCACTTAAATGCGTCCACGTCGTTTGACGAGACGATTTACAAGCTTCGCCTGCCAACCGATACGCCCGAGACCGTCGAGTTGGGAATGCAGATTCTCTCCGAGTGGGCCGGCGCGATTACGCTTGACGCCAAAGAATTTGAAAAGGAGCGCGGTGTTGTGCTTGCCGAAAAGCGCAGTCGCGATGGTGCGCAGATGCGCCTGATGCAATCTGTCATCTCAGATGTTTTCGCAGGCACTCGCTACGCCAATCGGCTGCCGATTGGTATCCCGGAAGTGCTTAAGAAGGCGCCTCTTAGCGCAATTCAGCGTTTCTACAAGGATTGGTATCACCCTGCAAACATGGCTGTGTATGTCGTTGGCGATATCGATGCCAAGCAAATCGAGGCGCTAATCACCGAGCGCTTTGGCTCGATGAAGTCGCCTGCAGAGCCGAGGCAAGCCCCGGAGCGCCAGCAGCCAAGCCAAGACGGCTTTAAGTTTCTAACGCTGCAGGACAAAGAGCTTCCGCTCACAGCCGTTGCTCTTGGTCGCCTTGTGCCGACGCCGCCCAAGCGCAGTATCAACGATGCCAAAGCGCAGTTTGTCGACATCATGGCGATGGTCATGATTGGCAAACGCCTTGAAGAGATGCAGAAGCGCGGCAAGGCTCGGTATCTGATGGCAGGAGGTTCGCCGGTTCCACTGCTGCGCAAAACCGAAGCGAGTGCGTTCTTTGCCATGGTCGACCCTGAAGACATCGAAGGTGGCTTGGAAGACCTCTTGAACGAGATTGAACGAGCGCGTCGACATGGTTTCACCGCATCGGAACTGGCCCGAGCCAATACCGAGATTCACAGCTTGATCGAGTCGGCTGCAAAAGAAGATGCCGAGAACAAAGAGCAAAGTTCTGAGCTTGTCGAAGAGCTAACTCGCTACCACCTCACCGGCGACAACATGGCTGGCCGCCCGATGGAGCTCGCGCTGATTGAACACTTCGCAGAAGCTGTGACGGTTGACGATGTTTCGGTAGTGCTGGCGAATTTTCTTAAGCCGGAAGGTCTCATCGCGATGAGCATCGGCTCTGCAGCCAAAGACTCGCTGAACAAGGGCAAGCTGCTCGCGATGCTCGCGGAACTTCCGACCAAACCCTTGGCTGCCTATGCAGACGAGCCTTCCAATACAAAGCTCATCACAAAGGCTCCAACGCCGGGCACGATTGTGAGTGAGAAGCACCATGCTGCCGCTGACGTCTACGAGTGGACACTCTCAAACGGCGCAACCGTTGTGCTTAAAGAGACCGACTTTAAAAGTGACGAGATTGTCTTTGCTGCCACAAGCGCCGGCGGCACGAGTGTTGTGGACGACCCCGCAGCGTTGGCGCCAATTCGCATGGCTGCCGAGGTTGTAGTCCAGGGCGGCCTTGGTGAGATGGATTCGATTGCCCTGCAGCGCGCGCTCGCAGGCCGCGTTGCCTCGGTGACACCGTTTATTGGTTCGCAGAGCGAGGGCCTAGAAGGCAGCTCCAGCGTTTCAGACCTAGAAACCATGCTGCAGCTTGCCCATCTTTACTTTGTCGCACCTCGCAAGGACGAGAGCGCCTTTGCTCTGTATAAGAAAAACACCATTACCAGCTTGACGCTTGCGGAGAACTCGCCAGAACAACGCTTTTCCGATGCCTTCCGTCCTTGGCTAAGCAATAAGAACCCGCGCAAAGAGCTGTGGAACAAAGAGGCTGCGGCCAAGATCGATCTCGATGCTTCGATGGCCTTCTACCAAGACCGAATGAAGAACGCGGGCGACTTTGATTTCTTCTTTGTCGGAACCTTTAAGCGCGACGAAATCAAAGACCTGATTCTAACGTACATCGGCAGCATTCCCGACGAATCGCGACGCGAAGAGGTTCGCACCCATGCTTGGCCAAGCCACGCAGCTCGCAAGGTTGTGCAAAAGCGCGACGGCAGCCAGAAGCGCGCCAGCATCACCATGTTCTACGATACCGTTCGCCCAGAGGGCATACCAACGGAGCAAGAGCAACTTGGCTGGAACGTCTTTGCTCGCGCTGTGCAGATGCACTACCTAGAGCTCTTTCGAGAAGAACTCGGAGAAACGTACTCAGTTGCTATGCAATCAGCGTTTCGCGAGAACTTTAGCCATGCTCTTGCCCACCTGTATTTTCAGGTGGCGCCAGATCGAGCGGCGGTTGTGCAGAAGCGCGCCGAGAGCGAACTTGTCCGCCTAGCGAAAGAAGGCGTCAAAGAAGAGCACTTCACAAAGGCGAAAGAAGCTGTCGTCAAAGGGCATGAGACCGATCTTCGCCGCAACGAGTTTTGGCTTAGCCAGCTTGAGGAGAAGTACTTCTACGGTAAACCCGCGGACGGAATTGCTGCTCTTGGCAACGCCATCAATGCTCTTAGCGCGGAGGATGTCGCAGCTGCGGCGAAGAAGTTCCTCGATAGCAGCAAGCCAATGGTTGGTATGCACTTGCCCAAGTAAGCGCCTGCGCTCATAGCCGTTTTGGAAGCCTCGCCCGCCTTGTGTGCGCGAGGTTTCTGTGTTGTGTGGGCGAGCGGTTGCATGGTCGTAGGCAGGGGTTCCGGCACGCTACTGCCCCGTGCAAACCGACGGCGCCCACGCGTTCGAGTCGGGCACTACAATGGTATGATTCAATATTGTTGTTATACGAAGCAACCTATGACCTTCTTTGAAAACAGCTATGCAGAGGTGGATGTCTCCGGTCTCCCGCTTGTGCAGGTGTTTGTTGTTGGGCCCATTCGCGATGACAGCTATGGCCCCTATCTAGAGGCGCTCTTGCAAGCAATCCAGATGCGGGAACGTGTAATCCTTCGCATGCATGCTGGCCCGCTAACAGCCTTCCCCGCGCGCTTTGTGCGGATGTCGGCGGATTGGATGAAAGCAAATCGCGCGACGCTGGAGAGCCACACAGTCGCGACCGCGATCGTTATGCAATCATCACTGCTGCGCATGGCCACCCAAGCTCTGGTGTGGGCCAGTAGGCCACCCTTTCCCATGCAGGCGATGCGCAACAGAAAAGAGGCCGACGCTTGGCTCTTGGCACAGCTGAAGCAAGACGCGTCATGAGCGAGAACGATTGGGACGTCGCGCTCCGAGCTGCAGCCCACGCTCTTGGGCTCGGAATGTGGAGGATTGATTTTGGAGAGGACTTGGCAAGCTTGGATCCCATTGCCACCGAACTCCTTTGCCAACGTAGCCCAGAGTCTGCGGATGACTTTATCCGTTGGCTCGAAGATGGCGTGGGTGATGGAAGTCTTCCCAGGTGGTCCGAAGACGCCGAGTGGGTTTCCCATCCGGTGCACTTCCGAGGGCCAGACGGGCGGCGCTTCGTTCGTTTCGCAGGACGCCGAGAAGGGCGAATCTGGCAGGGCTCAGTTCAGAATATTACCCAGGAGCACATGTTGCGAGAACGCGTCGCTCAGGCCGAGCGCATGGAGGCGATCGGACAATTTAGCGCGGGAGTCGCCCACAACTTTAACAACATGCTGGCCATCATCGCCGCGTGTCTATCGCACGCAGATGCGGTGCTCGCGCGCGAGGATGCCGCCGATCCAAACGTGGTGCGCGACATCCGAGATGCGCAAGACGCCGCCGATCGTGCAGCGCTGGTTGTGGGCCAATTGGCTCGGCTTGCTCACGCCGATAGGGATCGAGCCGAGATGTGCGAGGTGCAGCCGTTGTGCATCAATGCCATCGAAGGTTTGCGCAGGGTCGGGGTCAAGGGGCTTAGCATCGTGCACGCGGTTCCGCCGAATTTGTACGTGAAGCAGTCGCCTGGCGTTCTTGAGCAGGTTCTTAGCAATCTACTAAACAACGCAAACTACGCCGTACGCGACAGGGAGAACCCAACGATATGGCTTTGTGGAACGCAAAGCGAAGCGTTTGGCGTTCCTACTCTCGAGCTTGTGATTAGCGATAATGGAACCGGAATTTCTCCCGAGATCGAAGAGACCTTGTTTCAGCCGTTCATGACTTCGAAAGGGGCCGAAGGCACCGGGCTTGGCTTGGCCACCGCTTGTGAGTCGCTTCGCCAAATGGATGGCCAGCTGATGTACCGCCCGCGCGAAGAAGGTGGTGCCGAATTCGTTATGTTGCTGCCACTGGTTCCAGCACCCATAGAGCCCAAGCCGTTCCAGCGTCTTGCTCGGCCGATTTCCGATAACCTCGAAGGTTGCCGCGTGCTTATCGTAGATGACGAACCTGTGATCGTACTTGTGGTCCAGCGAATCTTGGAGGAAGCGAGCGCTGTCGTGACTACCGCTGACACTCTCGCCAGTGCGCATGCCCAGCTTACGCCAGTGCACGACGTAGTACTACTGGACCAGACACTGGGACGCGAGCGCGGAATCGACTTGCTTCCTCACGTGCGTACGGCCTCTTCGGCTACACGAGTCCTTTTGTTTTCAGGAGAGCCAGTGGAGCCAGAGGTGGCATCGCGTATTGAGGGCGTGGTCGCGAAACCGATACGCGGGCCAGCCCTCGTTGATGTCATCAAGCGCGTTATGGCAACCGAGACCAAAACGTAGCAGGGCGATTACGGCGGGGCAGCTTTCACGGGTTTATCTGGTCCGCCTTCAAGCATCTCCAATAGGTGCACAAGTTCGCGCGCAACCATTTTGTTTCGATGGCGAACAAAATCGACCGAGTACTCACCGTCACAAAAGCCAATGAGAGAAGCGCCGTACCAAAAGCTGTGGGCGTAGATTCCTGGTCGAACAAGCTCGCTGTGCGCTGTGCCAGAGGCCGCATCATTTGCTTTGTCGAGTTGGCGCACGAGCAAGTCGAGTTGTGCTTCTTCCATTTCATCGAGTGGCGTGGCGCTGGCGACTAGCCGACCGCGAAGCATCAAAACTTCTTGGTGCAGAGGGCTGCTATCGACGAGTGCTTTTAGAAACTGTTGAATGCGAGCAGCTACCAGACGTTTTGGATCATGAGCCGCGGTTTCTGCGTGCGGGAAGACGGTCTCCGGCCACGCAAGTTTGCCTGCCCCCTGGTGCTTTCGCACGCATGCACGCAGCGCCCGGGCCGCGCGCTCGAGCAACTCCAGACGACCCGGCTGCTGGCCTGTGGCCTCGGGCTGCGCAAAGGAGGCAATTAACACCGCCCGTGAGCCAAGCTTGGTTCGGCACTCGTGCTCCTGCAAATTGCCGGTTTTGCTCGTGATCCGTAGGGTTGTCGCCCCAGTGGTTGCCAGATGGGTGCGCAAGAGTTCTTCGAGGTCCTGTTCCAGCATTGCGGCTATCAGCAACCATAGCACCTGCTGTGGTACCAAGGCGTCATGGGTGGATGTACCAACTGTTCTGGCAAGTCTGCATGCGACGATCACAAGGGTGGCATGCTTAGGACGGTGGCCGATTGGATGGACATGCTCTATCCATCACGCACCTGGGGCCAGCTCGATGATGCGGTCGCCGTCGACTCGGGAATCGAGCAAAACGATGTGATCGCGTTGGCCGAAGAGCTTAGTACCGAGCTGAAAGGCGCGACCATCTTTCACGAGGGCGGGGAGGGCGACTGTTGCGACTACATCTACATTCTCTGCCAAGGTCGCGAGACCTGTGCTCTGCAAGTAAAGTACGGCGGCGCGCAAGTTCCCGATGAGTGGAGTGAGTCGGAAATACTCAATGAGTTTTACCTGCGGGTGGCAGTGAGTACCGTCGCGCCACTTGCCGTGGTGCAGCAGGTTGCCGTGACAACATCCAACGTCGACGGCGATTGGGTTGTCTCAGAAGAACTCGCAGCGGGCGTGTACGACGCTCCACTGCTAAAGCGATTTCAGCGATTGGTGGCACTTCTGCCGGCCTACGGACTCACCCATCTCGATATGGGCGAAATCTCCGCTGCGCCCGAAGGCTTTGACGACGGCGCGTACCAGGCGCTTTTTGACCGCCCGGCACATCGCGTGAACTACCTCTTCTTTCGCGAGCCCAGCAATATTCAAATTACTGGGCCGCTGTAGTCCGGCGGCTTTGGCATTCGTTGGCTGCGCAAACCCGCAGGCCAACGAGGGCGCTACTTAACGCCAGTGATGGCTGCGAGGATGGCTTTGTCGCCCTGCAGAGCCGTGCGCTGCTGGTAGAAGGCCATGCCGCGAAGGCCACCAAGCTCTTCGCCGCCGCCGGCTCGGCCTGGACCACCGTGCAGAAGCGCTGGCATAACCGTGCCAGGCCCTGGCGATTGCCCTGCCATCTTCTCGCTGCCGAGGTAGAGGCGGCCGTGGAATGCAGCAATCTTTGGCACAAGCTCGAGGAAGAACGCGCGGTCATCCGAGTACAGGGACGTAACCAATCCGCCCTGGCCAAGTTGCACAAGCTTGGCCGCTTCGCTCGCGCTTCCCGAGTAGGCCGCAACCGTTGATACCGGGCCAAAGACCTCGTGAGAGTGCAGAGCTTCACAGTTGGCAGCGTCGCGAGTGACGCGAAGTACCGGTCCGACAAAGTAGCCCTTGCCATCTTTGCTGCCGCTGCCCGCAATCTCGCCCGTGCCGCCAAAGCCTTCTTCGGTTTGCGCAGCCAGACGCTCGATGCCCTCGCGAACATCCTTGTACTGAGCTTCGGTGGCAACCGGTCCCATGCGCACATTCGAGTCGACAGCAGGATCGCCAACAATCAAGTCGGCTAGGCGCTCGCTCATTGCGGCGACGACATCGTCTACACGCTCTTCCGGAACAAAGATGCGGCGAATGGCCGTGCACTTTTGGCCGGTCTTTTGTGTCATGTCGCGAACGACATCGTTAATAAAGAGCCCAAAGGTCTCGGAGCCAAGCTCTACATCTGGCGCTAGAATAGCGGCGTTTAGCGAATCGGCCTCGACGTTGATGTGCACCGAGCGCTCGATAACGCCTTCGGTTGAACGAAGAATTTTTGCGGTATCGCTTGAGCCCGTAAAGCTAAGGACATCTTGCCCCTCTAGGTGAGAGACCAAGTCTCCCGAGCTGCCTGAGATGAGCGAGAGTGCTCCTTCGGGAAGGATATTCTTCTCTAAGAACATTTCCATCATGCGATGGGAGACGAGTGCTGTTGCACTGGCGGGCTTGCTAATGACAGGCATGCCGGCGAGCAGCGCGGCGGCAGCTTTCTCGGCCAGGCCCCAAGCGGGAAAGTTAAAGGCATTGATGTGAACGGCAACGCCTGCTCGTGGCAAGCGAATGTGCTGTGCCGAGAACCTAGAGGTGCGTCCAATTTGCTCGGGCTCACCGTCGACAAGAATGGTGGTGTCGCCAAGGGTTGCACCAATATCGGCATAGGCGGCTAGCGTAAAGCTCGCGCCATCGATGTCGAACTTGGCATCGCCGCGGGTGTTGCCACCGTTCTGCGTTGCCAGGGTAATGAGTTCTTCACGCCCTTCGTGCAGCGTCTTTGCCATGGCTTGGAGAATCTCACCGCGCTGCGCGAAGGTGAGAGCTTGCAACGATGCTGCTCCGGTTTCGCGAGAGTAGGCGAGCATCTCCTTCCAGTTCACTTCGCCAGCCGCAATTTCTGCGATGGCTTCCTCGGTGGAAGGGTTGAAGAGGGTAGCTGCTCGATTGGAACTCGCTACCCACTGGCCGCCGACATAGCTTTTTAGAGACCTCATGGCCGCGCAGTGTAGCCGCGCCGAAATCTCGCGTCAAAGCCAATGATTAGGATAGGGTACAGCCGTGCAGGAGCTTAGAACACGGCTTGCAGCGGCTTCGATCGCGATCATGCTCGTTGTTGGCGCTGGTGCTTTGGGCTTCTACATTCTGGGTCAGGGCCGCTGGAGCCCCTTCGATTGCTTCTACATGACGATGATTACCCTGACGACGGTCGGGTTCTCAGAGTTTTTGCCGGGCTTTGCCGAGACCGAATACGTGCGGCACTTTACCGTCGTTCTCATCATCGTCGGCGTCGGGACGTTTCTGTATTTTGCTTCGACGCTAACGGCAATCATTATCGAGGGCGATCTACAGCGCGCTTTCAAGGAGACTCGCATGCACAAGAACATCGACAAACTCAAAGAGCACATCATTGTATGCGGCGTCGGATCCACTGGGCGTCACGTTCTTAAGGAACTCGCCGAGTACGGAATTAATACGGTTCTCATCGACATCGACCCCGATGCGGTTGCGCTGTATCGCGAAGCCTATCCTAAGGCGTTCTGTCTCGTTGGCGATGCTACCGATGACGACGTTCTCGAAAAGGCCAATATCAAGTCGGCCCGCGGAATTGTCGCTGCCTTGGGCAACGATAAAGAAAATCTCTACCTCACCATCAGTGCGCGCGAAGCAAATCCAACGGCGCGCATCGTCGCTCGCGGATCCGACTTGCGCGTCTTAGAAAAACTCCGAAAGGCTGGAGCCGACACCGTCGTCTCGCCAAACTACATCGGTGGCCTGCGAATGGTCTCCGAACTTCTGCGCCCCAAGGTTGTGCGATTTCTCGACGAAATGCGCCGCGACAAATCAAAGACGCGCATTGACGAGGTCGACATCCCAGAGGGCTCGCGCTACGCGGGACGCAGCCTTCGCGCCATGGACTTTCGAAAGTCGACAGACCTCTTAGTCCTGGCGGTTCGCATAACCGAGCCAGGCGAATACAAATACAATCCAAGCGCGGAGTTTGTGCTTGAGGCGGGCATGACCTTAGTCGTGCTCGGTCCGATCACTCAGGTGGAAATTCTGCGAAAACAGGTGAGCGGCGAGTTGCGGGGCTAAACCGAGCTCCTCGGCCAGGGCTTGCGTTCCGCCAATTCGGACCTATCTTGCACTGCTATGCGACGCGAGAGACCACTACCGACAGAGACCACCGTGCCAAGAGCCACTTGGCCAAATCACCCCAATTATCCTCAGCAGGCACTCTTATTGGGCTCACACGAGAACTTTAGGCGGGTGAGCACGCATCTTGTAACCCAGTCGATGCAATCTTGGTCGACCTCACCAAGCCGGCGACCCGATGCCTCGATGTTAAGACTTTTTCGTAGGTGGAAAAGCGCGATGCGTGGGCACGAAGGCTATGAGGAAGGCAAACTCTATCCGTACTTGCAGGCGCGGTATGGAGTAAATCTCGGTCCGCTTGAAGAGCAACATCAGGAGCTAAAGGTGGCCGAAGACCGAGTGCACGCAGCGCACGAAGCTGCCGATGCGCTCGCAGCTGCGCATGCCTACAAGAAACACGACGAAATTTTGGTGCCTCATCTTCGGCAAGAAGAAGACATTGTGATTCCGCTCTTACTCTCGATGAAACGCTCGGAATTTGAACGCTATGCCAACGGCAGTATTTCGACTCTTCTGCGCTTGCTTGCAGAAGAGCGCGCCGCGCAAAACGACGAAGCGTAGCCTTTGGCGAGCCTAGTAGCGATACGGCTACTAGGTTCGTTCGATGGGCGCTAGTAGCGGATGAGATCCGCTGCTTCGAGTCGCACGCACAACTCGTGCGCCGAGAGCTCTGTCAGATGCTTTGGCAACTCACCAACATCGACTCGTGGCAGCAAGCCGCGATGCTCTCTTAGGTGTCCAAGCATTTTTGGGCCCGCTGCGAGAATTGCGTACGTGACACGGTCTTTGTCGATGAGCTCGGCCATCTTGGCGAGAACCAACTTGGCAAACTTTCGATCGGTCTCGGTGTGGTGGGCATCGCGTCGATCGTCGACGCCATGCGCTGTTGCACCTGCTGCGCCGGCGCGCGTGCCAGGCCGAGTCTCTGTAAAGAGTTCCCCATCCTTTAGACGATTTTCGAGATTCACCAAGGTCTCCACCTCGGTGAGTTTTTTCTTTTCTTCACCTGTTGGTGTCTTGCGCGTTCCAACAGAGAAGTAGCGTGCCCGAGAACCATCTACGACTGCGATAAGCTGTTGTTCCATCTATCAAGTTTACGCTCGTTGGCAAGGTCTGCAAGCCAAGACCAAACCCACTCAGGCACTACGCCCTATGGCATTGCTACGATCTCGGCAGAAAGTGCGTAGGCGCCCGATTCGCCGGCGGTTTGTACCGAAAAGGGCAGGTAGCCTGTGGCAGGAATGATCGCGCGCACGAGTTCCGTCTCGCCCACGTTGCCTGCATTCTGCACTGCCGTCGCCGATTCGAACTCGGAGAGCTGGGTGATGGATAGGTCGATGGCGTCGGCGGTCGAGACTGATAGGTCGACCTCATCACCCACAGCCGCGCTGAGAAGAAAACGATGGGGCTCATCGCCTACGATTGCAACGGCCGTGAGTTCGACCGGGGAGCCGCTTGTTGGCTCGAGAATCGTAAAGGCCAGCGGGGTTAAACTCAGGTCGTAACTCTCGGTATCGGAGTTACCATCAAAGCCGGTATCCTCGATGCGCCACAGGCTATCGCTGGCGCTGATAGCGAGATGATTTCTGGGGCTCGCGCCGGTCAAGACGATGGACTCGAGTGGAGTGAGTTCTGCGTCGAGGAATCCTGCGGTGTCTCGCGCATACCGACGCGCCAGCAAGTCACCGGAAAACGCGGTTGGATCTGCCGTGAGAGTGCTCCAGCTAAGCGGCTCCTCAAAGGCTTGCCAATACGAGTATCCCGCCTCGCCAAGTGCCACCGCAGCGTTCGGAATGCCAACGTCCAAGGTGCTTGGTGTTTCCCCTAGATGCTCGAAGGTGACAGTAAAGCTGCCAGCGGCACTCGCGTTCGAAATGCCGAGATACAAAAGCCCGCTCTCGGTTGCTTGATAGAAGAATTCTGAGTTGCTACAGCCGTCGCATAGCTGGGTCTTGCGAGCCATGCGCCGGTTTAGCGAGAAGACCGTGACATCGGCGTTGTCGACTTGCAATCTCACGATATCGCCAGCGACAACAGGCGTCCAAGCCACTTCGAATCCGAGAGTCGCGCCAACCGAGACCTGGGTTGGTGTGCCGTTTGCGAGTTGCGGCGCCGAGAAGCGCGCGAAGCTGTAGTCAAAGAAGACTGGGTCGAGTGCGTAGTTAAATTCGGGCTCGACAACGACGAGAAGGTTGCTTGCCGTTTGCAGCCCAGACGTGCGATCGCTGAGCGAACCTGTGCCCTGGACACCACCGGCGTATCGACCCGCGCGCATGTGCACCATTGCCAATGAAGCTGCCGCCGTCGGCGCGCTTAGTTGCAAGAAGTCTTGCAAGAGGTCTCCATCGGCGTTGGCGGAGATCGAGAAAAGCTGTACGCCGCCTGTTAGTGGGGTGCTTGTGGTGGCAGCGCTTAGCGAGGTCGCTGTGGGCAGTGCGAGATGGCGAATCGAGGCCAAGTAGCAGGTGTCGCCGTTGCCAACGGGTTCGGGGACAAGCAGGCTGCGACCGTCGACAATGTCAAGTAGGTAGTCGCCAGCGGCGGGCAGGAAGACCTGCCGTATCGAGGTATCGGAGACGAGGTTTAGGCCGGTGCGAGACCAATCATCTTCGGCGAGAGCTCCACTTGTGGCGCGAATGACAAATGCACCCGATAGCCCACCAATTCCATCCACAGCGATTTCGACAAGGCTTGGACCTGTGGCTGTGAGCCGATACGAGTCGCGGTCGATATCGATTGTTCCATTGCTGTCAAAATCTCTTGGGTCGATGCAGCCATAAATCGTGCGAGTACCTGTGAGGCTGGGAACGTCGAGAGATCCTGCGAGGCCAAAATCGTTATTGGGTTCGAGAGCCTCTTCAAGCGAGGCATCGATTGCATCGTCTAGTGGCACGCAGGTGAGCCCGTCGAGGACAGTGCCAGGACCGCATGCTGTGATGTCAGATTGACACTGTCCGCTGACGGCATCGTAGGTCGTGCCCTCATCACAAATCACGCTGCCGTCGGGAATGCACTGATCGCCATCGGCGACTGTTCCGCGTGCGCATTCGAGAGGCCCGGCAATGCAAAGCTCTGATGCTTCGTCATAAACCGTACCAACTCCACAGACGGCCTCTGTAGGGCGGCACTCGCCAGCAATCTTCGTTGTGCCGGTGCCGCAGAGTGTTTCCTGGCTATTGTCGCCACAGCCCACATTGCCAAAAAGGCATGCGCCCACGATTCCCAACCCCACGACAATTCTGTCAAAGCCCATCCCTTGTGAATACCGCCGATCTGGTCTTTGGATCAACGCAGCCGGGCCAGGGCACGGTTGTCTGCTGCAGAATGACAATCCGCCTGGCAGAGTGCACGGGTCACCTGGTAAAACGGAGGTCGTTCTGGTCGTGCAAGTGCGAAGCATCATTCTGGGCGCCTTGGGCGCCATCGTAGCCATCGTCTTCGTGAAGTTGGTATTCGATTCTCAAGGCAGCCAAGCTGTGGCTGTTGAAGAAGCCGAGCTTAAAAAAGCGATTGGCGAATACAACCGTACTGCTGCTCGTGAAACTCGTGACGTGGAAGCGCCGCGAGCCACCACTACGATTCGCAGGCCCAAGGCAAAGACCGAGACAGGAGCTTCGTCTGAGACGAGCAAAGCAAGAACGACGCAAACCCGGGAGCCGTATGTCGCCCCCGAGCCGGCGGACCACGAGCGTGATGAGCCGGATGATGAAGTCGAAGTGAAATCGCGGATGGACGACGCAAACCGCCTCTACGATCGGGCTGATTACGAAGGTGCGCGAGATGCTGCAATCGAGCTGCTCTCGTCCGAGCCAGACAACGTTCGCATGAAGCGTATTGTTGTCTCGAGTAGCTGCATCATGGGCGATGCCGAAGAGGCAACCAAACACTTCTCCGACTTGCCTTCCCGAGATCAACGACAGATGGCACGACGATGCCAGCGCTATGGCATCGAGTTCGAAGACCAAGACGAGTAGGACCAAGGAAACAACACATGTCAGAAACGCTGAAAGCAATCATCACAAAGGCTGAAACTCGTCCCACCGTGGTCGATGAGTGTGTCGCTCTCGTCGAATCGGAAGTGCGGGCCAAAGGCCTTATCATTCGCGGCGCCTTTAAGACGGTCACCAAGATCAAGCCAGGCTTTGTGAAAGGCGCTATCGACGGCTTACTCGACGAGTGGCTCGACAAGCTTGAGCCGTATTACGGAACGTGGAAGGCAGAAGATGACGTTGCCTTTAGTGCGCATCTCGATGGTAGCAAGCGAGATGTTGCAAACGACCTTCTCACGGTTACTGATGAGCGTGCCGAGACGAGCAAGCACAAGACGGCGGCTAAGATGTACAAGAAGCTTCGGCCGTCGGCGCTTAACAACGTAGAGTCTGCGGTCCCCGGGCTCGCTGCTCTCATCGAGAAGCACCTCTAAAGAGGCGTTCTTGGGCCCTAGGGCCCAAGCTAAGAAGCCTGGCATCCCTTTGGAGTGCCGGGCTTTTTTGCGAGCAGTGGCTGGCAAAGAACATGCTCCGAAACGGAAAAAGGCATGGCTCCTAAGAGACATGCCTTCATCGTCCAGAACAAGTCTGGAAATCTACAAACGGAGCTACATGACCATGAAGTCGTGCGCGCGAACCGTCTTGCGACCGTTAGCAACAGCGCGTGCAGTGCCCTGGCTGATGAGCCAGTGAACCCAGTTGTTCAGACCGTCGATGGCGTCGCCACCAGTGTTGCAGTCAGCCTCTTTGATGGTGGCTTTGACTTTGGATCCAACGAGAAGAACCTCTTTGACAGCTGCCTTCTTGACTGCTGGTTTCTTCTTCTTCGCTGGTGCTTTTTTCTTTGCTTTTGCTTTTGCCATTTTCAGTACCCCTAAAGGAGAGTTGTTATGCATCCCTTGTAACCAATCGAGTTCTACTCGACTAGCTCTAAAGTGGCTATAGATGTCGTTTTATGCGCTTTTTCGGTTGGGGTGATCTCCAAACCCCTCTAAAGCGCGCGTATTGGCCTAATGGAAGGGCGAATTCTTGACACTTTTGGAAAGCGATTTGAGAACCCCCTGAGAAGTGCCGAATTCGGCACTTCCTGGGCCACTTCAGAGTTGCCGGCATTGATACCGAATCGCGGTACCAAAAGCTGCGCGCTTATGCGGTCTCGGAAGAGTTCTTGCCAACGCGCCGCACGACTTTTCCCTCTTGGCTGTTGTCCAGTGCTGCACGAATAATCGCCGCTTCTTCGCGTTGGTGCACAGCCGGGACTCCTGTGGCGGGCACGGCGCGAGAATCGCGGCCAACGTATTCGACGTGAATGCCGTTGGGCGTTATCACTTTGAAGTGGTGATACAAGTTGCGCCATGCACCCATGTTGCGCGGCTCTTCTTGCACCCAGCAAACCTCTTCGACGTTCTTGTAAGTCGCGAGCATTGGCTTGAGCGTCTTGATTGGGAATGGGTAGAGCTGCTCGATGCGAATAATTCCGATATCCTCACGCTCTGCGGACAGTACGGCTTCTCTAAGCGCATAGAAGATCTTTCCAGAGCAAAGCAATATTCGCTTTACCTTCGACTTATCCTTGATGTCTTTATCATCGAGAGCAGTGTGAAAGGTCCCGGTTGCAAGTTCGCTCATGCTCGATGTGGCATCAGGGTGCCGCAGCAGGCTCTTTGGACTCATGACGATCAGCGGCTTGCGGAAGTCGCGATGCATTTGCCTTCGCAGCGCGTGGAAGTACTGAGCTGGCGTTGTGAAGTTGCAAACCTGCATATTGCGTTCGGCGCACAGTTCGAGGAATCGCTCGAGGCGCGCACTGGAATGCTCGGGGCCTTGCCCCTCGTATCCATGGGGAAGCAACATCACAAGGCCACTCATGCGGCCCCACTTGTACTCGGCACTGGCGACAAGTTGATCGATGATCACCTGTGCTCCGTTTACGAAGTCACCAAATTGCGCCTCCCAGATAACCAGGCTCCACGGATCGGCACATGAGTAGCCGTATTCAAAACCGAGAACGGCTTCTTCCGAGAGCGGACTGTTGATGACGTCGAATCTGCCCTGCTTGCTGCCGTCCGGACAATCACCGAGGTGATTGAGAGGCACGTAGTGATTGCCGTTCTCCTGGTCGCTGTACACGGAGTGGCGGTGACCAAAGGTTCCGCGGCCACTGTCTTGACCGGAGAGGCGGATGTTGGTGCCTTCGAGGAGAAGCGAGCCAAAGGCCAGCGCTTCGCCGGTTCCCCAGTCGAGAGGTTGGTCTTGCAGAGCACTGGTGGTGCGTTTGCGCATCATTTTGAGGAGCCGCTGGTGCCATGTCCAGCCTTCGGGAACACGGGTAAACGTGCGTCCTGCCTGCTCTAGCACTTTGCGGGGAACCTTGGTGTTTGCAGTCCAATCCGGGCCTGCCGATTTTAACCCCTTCCACATGCCTCCGAGCCGTTGGCTCTCAAGCACCTCGAGGCTGCGTGCCTCTTCGCGTGCTCTGAGCATGGCGCCTTTGGCTTCTTCGTGAAGACCGGTGACTTCGTCGGTGGTCATGTGCTCACCGATCACCAGGCGATCGGTGTAGAGCTTTGAAACCGCCTCGTGCTCGGCGATGCGCTGAGCCATCATCGGTTGCGTGAAGCTTGCGTCGTCGAGTTCGTTGTGACCGTGACGGCGGAAGCAGACCAGGTCGATGACGATGTCGGAGGCAAACTTCTGTCGGTAGCGAAGCGCCAATTGCGCGATGAAGGCCACGACTTCTGGGTGATCCGCGTTGATGTGAAAGACGGGAACACGAGCGGAGAGCGCCAGATCCGAGGCGTAGCGCGTGGATCGCGATTCGTCAGGAGTGGCCGTGAAGCCAACCTGGTTGTTGACGATGATGTGAACCGTTCCGCCGGTTGTATAGCCGTCGAGGCCCGCGAGCATGAGCGTCTCGGCAACGACACCTTGCCCGGCAAAGGCTGCATCCCCGTGGATGAGAACCGGCACAACCTGCGTTCGAGCCGAGTCCTTTTGGAGATCTTGCTTTGCGCGCACGATGCCAGCAACGACCGGATTCACCGTTTCGAGATGGCTTGGATTGAACGCCATCGAGAGGTGCACAGTCTTGCCCTGCGGCGAGACGTAATCAGCGGAGTAGCCCATGTGGTACTTCACATCGCCATAACCCTGAAGCTCGGACGCGATGGGGCGGCCCTCGAACTCGGCCAGCATGTGCGTGAGCGGCTTTTGCATTACGTTGGCGAGCACGTTGAGACGGCCGCGGTGTGCCATGCCCAAGACCATTTGATCGATTCCCGAACTCGCTCCCTCTTCGATCAGAGTTTGTAGGAGAGTGATGAGCGTGGTTGCGCCTTCAAGCGAAAAGCGCTTGGCACCGGTGTACATCTTGTGCAGGCTTTGCTCGAAGGTATCGGCCATGACAAGGTTCTTGGCAATGCGGGCGCGTCGCGCCGATGCATACACCGGGCGGTTGCGGCTCGGTTCCATGGCAGCCTGCAGCCAATCGCGCTGCGGCTTGTCTACGCTATCCATGTATTCAACGCCTACCGGCCCACTGTAGGTCTCTTGCAAGACTTCGATGTGCTCGCGCACAGTTCCGCTTGAGAGCCCGCGGAAGCCTTCGCAACTGACGACAGTATCTAAGTCGGCATCGGATAGGCCAAACTGCGAGAGTTCGAGGAACGGATGCTCGCGTGGTCCTTGTCGAAGTGGATCGATATCGGCAATGAGGTGGCCGAACTCGCGATAGGTTTGCACCAGAGAATAAATCTGAATGCCCGGAGCCAAGCTTTCCTTGGGAAGATTCTCGGGGATTCCCGCCGGGTGCTGAGCAAAGTTATTGCCCCCAACCCGGTCTTCCCGATCCAACTCTTGAAAGAGCTGGGCAAATTGCGGATCGACGGAACTCTGGTCTCGCTGATAGTCGCGGTACAGCTGGTCGAGGAACGTCGGGTCTAAAAGCAGATGGTCGATGGAGGCCATGAGATAGCCCCAACCTTACCTGACGTGTTCGATAGCTTCTCTGCACCTAGCCAAGAAAGCCGAGCAAAAGCTTCGCAAGAGCATCGGGTTGATGGCGCTGAATCATGTGGCCAGCGTCTGCGATTGCTTGCTCTTGATAGTTGGTAAGCCCTGCCACGCGTCTGCTGTGCTCCGCTGGGCCCAAACGCATGAGGGAGTCAGCTCCCTCAACCAATAGCACAGGGCAGCGAATTCGCCGCCAAAACTCCAGAGCGACCTCGACAGAGTAGGGCGTCGGCCCTTGGCTTAGGTGCAGCGGGTCGTGTTTGAAAACACGGCCGCCGTCGGTTTCTCGCGTGCCCCATTCTGCGAGCTTTAGCGCGAGCTGGGGGCTGAGCTTTGAATCCCGTTTTTGAAGCTTCTCGGCTGCGGCTTCTATGGTGGGATAGAGGTAGGGCTTTCTGCCGCGGGCTCGATTCCAACCGCGCACCCAATGTTGCACCCGATCGGGCGCCGGCGTGTCGGTCTCGGGTGGCCCCATGCCCTCCATGAGCACGACCTTGTGCAGCGTCTCGGGAAAGACGCCTGCGTAGTATCCGACAATGCTGCCGCCCATGCTGTGGCCCACCATCGAGAGCGTTCCCCGACCGAGTTTGCCGACAAACGATCGCAAGTCGGCAACGTAGTCTAAGAAATGGTAGTAGCCGCCAGCGCCGATGTGATCGCTATCGCCGTGACCGCGCATATCGGGGGCGATGATGTGAAAGCGCTCTTTCAGCTGCGGCGAGACCGCGCCTCTCCAGCCGCTACAAAAATCGAGAAAGCCGTGTACCAAGACCAAGGTGTGGTCAGAGGCAGCAGAGTCCCATTCTAAGTAGTGATACGAGAGGCCGGTCTCAAGCGCAATGCGCTTGCTTGTTGGTTCATTCACGCCGCTTGGCTATCTGGGAACAATCTTAAAAAGCTTGCCGTCTCGCGAGACCACAAATAGTTCGCCAAAGCCATCCTCACCAAACGAGGTGAGCCCTGCGATGTCGCTATTGGGATCGATGCTATCGGTGATGTCTTGCAAGTTCGAGATGGCGCCGGCGGCGTACTCGAATGTGTAGACCTGCTCACCGGCAAAGTCGCCAAAGAAGTAGCTGCCTTGGAGGTCGGGAATGCACGAGCCGCGGTAGACGTAGCCACCGGTTATCGACTGACGGCCCTGGCTGTGAGGGTACTCGTGAACTGGGAGTACCAGGCCATTTGAGTCGCACGAGGCTGCTTGGAAGCAGTCGGTGCCCTCCATGATTTTCCAGCCGTAGTTAAGGCCCGCTTCGGTGCCTGGTCGAACATTGATCTCCTCGAGAATGTTCTGGCCAACATCGCCGATGTAGACGTCGCCGGTCATCGAGTCAAAGCTAAAGCGCCACGGGTTGCGCAAGCCATACGCCCAAATCTCTGGCTCGCCACCGCCACCTGCGAAGGGATTGTTGGCGGGAATTCCATAGGGAGAGCCGCTGTCCACATCGATGCGAAGAAGTTTTCCTAGCAAGGTGTCGAGGTTTTGGCCATTGCCGATTGGGCCATGTTCATCGTTGGCACCGCCGCCGTCTCCAGTCCCGATATAAAGGTAGCCATCTGCACCAAAGGCCAACATGCCGCCGTTGTGATTGCTCTCGGGTTGGTCAAAGGTGAGCAGGATTTCGCCGCTTGCGTTTGCAACATCCTCATCGCCAGACACGGTGTACTCAGCAATAACAGTATCTCCTCGTGGATCGGTTGCTGTGTAGTCTACGAAGAAGCGGCCATTGGTCGCGTAGTCTGGGTGAAAGGCCAAACCGAGAAGGCCTTGCTCGTTGCTGGTATCGCGAACAATGTCAGTGATGTCGAGAAACGGTGTCGCCAAGAGCGTGTTGTCTTCGACGATCCGAATTCGTCCCGGCTGCTCGATAACAAAGAGTCTCTCGTCGCCAGCAGGAGCTGTGAGGTAGAGCGGCTCTACAAGGCCGCGAGTGATTTCTTGAAGTTTTAGGTCTGTGCCACTGGCAGGTTCACAGCGCACGATACCGCCCGCATCATCGATCGCTGCATCGAAGACGGGAATGGGCTCGGCATCCGGATCGGGCTTTGAGTCGCTTCCGCAGGCGCTGGTTGCGAGCATTGTTGCGGTGGCAAGGGCGGCGCCAAAAATCGTTGTAAGAACGTGGGTGGGTTTCATAATGACTCGAGTCGGTTGTTTGGTTGCTTAGCGGTTCGTGCGTAGCGGTTTGTTAAAAGTTCACGTTGGTGCAGAAGTCGATAGCGTCGATTGGCTTTGTAAGCCGGCGCGCTTTGCCAGTCGTCCAAAGAACCACATGGAAAACCCTGCACCTGCGAAGGGCACAAGGAAGACCCAAACTTTAAAGCTGCCCGGTTCGCGATTTGCGAACGCAATAAAGGCCAAGACGGTTCCGACTAGTAAGACAAGCAATGCCATGAGGGTTCCAAGGAGCATCAGCCGCCTCTTCTTCATGGTTAGCATGAGCGCGTTCATAAACATCTCAGTTTGCTCGGGCGTGAGTTTTGAGATGGCCTCTTCGAGGCTATCGCCATCGATGCCGGTCTCTAACTCCTCGATACGTTCTTGGGCAACAGAGCCCTGTTCTTGCTTCTTCTTGGCCATAGCGCAAAGCGACGGTACTACAATGCCTGGCCATTTAGAGGGGTGAATTCAAGGGAAATCCGCTAGGGTGCGCCGCATGCGAGTTGGCGTTTTCGATGATATGGGACGCAAGTTGTCTCTGGTGCAGCCCATTTCCAAGGTGGTCTCGCTTGTTCCATCTGATACCGAGACACTTTTCGCCCTCGGCGTGGGTGATCGTGTGGTCGGTCGCACACGCTATTGCACATCGCCTGCAAGCGAGGTCGAGGCAATTCCCGTTGTCGGTGGAACCAAGGACATCGACATCGATGCGATTGTGGCGCTTGCGCCCGATCTGGTTCTTGCAAACCAAGAAGAGAATTCACGAGCGGGATTGGAAGCACTGGCCGAGGCTGGCGTCCCAGTCTTTGTCTCATTTCCAAAGCGATTTAACGATGCCATCGCACATCTCGCGCGGCTTGCAAAGTACTTTGGTGCGCGCGAGTCGGGGCGAGACCTTATTCGAAGCGGCTACGACCAGATGAATGACACCGAGCGAAGCGAGGTCGCTCCAAGCGTCTTCGTTCCGATTTGGCGAGATCCGCTCATGACCTTTGGCGATCACACCTACTGCCACGATCTTCTCCGGCGTGCTGGTGCGGCGAATGTCTTTGTCGATCGCGAGCGGAAGTATCCTCTAAAGGCCGACCTCGGCCTCACCTCGCCACTTCCCGCCGATCAAGTTGCCAATCGCGACAAGCGCTATCCGCGAATCACCGAAGAAGAACTTGTGGCAAGAGCACCAGAAATTATCTTACTTCCAAACGAGCCTTACGACTTTGGTCCCGAAGACAAAGCGTACTTCGAAACCCTGGATGTTCCCGCAGCAAAACACGGACGCATCGTCTTTGCCGACGGTAAGGACCTTTTCTGGCCAGGGTCACGCTCGGTCAGTGCGCTCGGTCGTTTGCGAACTCTCATCGCCGAGATCAGCTGATGGCGCAATCACCTCGTGGTTAACGAGGCGCATGCCGGCGCTACCGGATAGCCCGCGCTCTACGACCATCACCTCGCAGCGCTGCGCCTTTAACGCAATTTGCAATACTTCGTGTGCGCGCTTGGGCGTGCAGTTGTCTCCGCAGGTGTAGATATCGGTTGCTGCGTAGTTGCGTTCGGGCCAGGTGTGGACCGCGAGATGAGACTCGGCGAGTACCAAGACACCCGAGACACCACACGCGCCAAACTTGTGAAAGCTGCTTTGCACGACCGTTGCGCCCGCGGCATCTGCTGCCGCGCGCATAAGGGTCTCGATTGAGTCCACGCTATTTAGCGTGCTCGGATCACAGCCGTGAAACTCGGCCATAATGTGCAGGCTATTGGTGTCCACGAGGCTTTCGTACTTGTCAGTTAAGAGCGTCGGCGACGACGTCCAAAGACAACCGCAAAGAAGAGGAACGCCAAGGAGCTAAGTGCACCGGGGCCAGGCTTAGCAATCGAGCAAAGGCCGCCATTGCTGCCGCTATCGTCTTTTGGCCAACAGGCGGTCCCTCCAAGACACTCAAATCCTTCTGGGCAGACTGTCTCGACATCGCACGATTGCGAGCAGCGCTTCTCCGAATCGAACTCGGCACACACATCCGATGTGCAGCTCTCGTTGTCTTCGCAAAGCGCGCCCAGTGCGCCACCCGAACCTGGCGTGCTTGGAAAGCACAGCATATCGATGCACTCAAATCCGTCTGCGCATTGACCGTCGTTGCAAGCTTCCTCGTTGCCCGTTCCAATGTAGACCGTTACGCGGTTGCCGGCTTCATTGCCCTGGTCATCGGTTGCTCGAACTTCGATGCTCACTTGGCCTGTTGGCGAGCTGTCGGGAATCTGGAAGGTGAAGGGCGGGCTCGTGCGAGTTTCCACCACAGCGTTGTTCAGCTTGAGCTCGACCTTGGCAATTGGGCTTGCGTCGTCAATGGTGGATTCCACTGACTCTCCAAACGAGACAACATCGCCATTCGATGGGCTGGTGATGAGCACAGCAGGAGGCGTTCCGTCTTGCCCGGGAAATCCGACGATGCCGAGAAGCTTCTCATGCGAGTTTTGGTAGCTGCCGTTGCCGCAGTTGCCCTGATCCTTATTGGGAATGGCGCCTTCGCCGTATCGCGTTGGCAAGTCGTTCTGAATGAACGGATACATAAAGTCTGAGGTGTCTAAGGTGTGGGATAGGCCGATGGCGTGCGCCAATTCCTGGGTCGCCGTGGTTGCCAGATCGACGGCGCGAAGGCCACTTGGAAATGCGAAGACGATGTTGCTTGGTAATACGTCGTTGCAGTCGAGCGGTGCAATGCCGGCGCAGTCTTGCCCAACCACCGAGTTGCAGGTGCCACCAAAGACAACCATGTGATAGTTGCCGCTCGTCGGCCGCGTCGTGGTGAACTCAAAGTTGTACGGTGCGTGATACTCGCGAACCTTCTCAAGCGTGTAGTCGATGATTTGCTGCCGGCTTGTGGCACCACTTTGGCTCCCAAGATCAAAGCGATCAAAGGGCGGGACGGTTACCGTATTTCCGGGACTCGCGACCCCGGTGACGATGAAGCTGGTGTTGGTTGTTGCGTCGTCGCTCTGCGTGCTGGCGGTCAGGGTGACGCCTTCAAAGTTTAGATAAACTCGGCGAAGCCCAACCGCCTGCGGCTCGGCAGTTTCTCCACCGGGATTTGTGCACGGCAGTCCATCGCACAGCGGCGGCGGGACACTTAGAAGCTGTCGATCTTTTGCCTCACCAAGTACGGGCTCATCGGCCTGAAGCGATGGCGCAGCAATCGCAACGCTTGTGAAACTAAGTGCCGAAACCAGGAGGCTGCCGGCGAGGAGATGGTGGGCGGATCGCGAGGACATGGGAACTCCTGGGGATTGAGGCTGCAAATCGTGTGTGCAGAAACGCAGACGAGAATTGCAGCGCAGCTTACGGGGCGCAGGCCCCGAAACAAAGCGAAACCTGTGTGGGGACGAGGTTCGAATAGAGCGCTTTGCTATGCTAACTGCTTTTAATTATTGTTGTTTATTTGCCGATGTGGCTGCGTCCACGGTCCACCGTGAGATCCCAGGAAAGCGCGTTTGCGCACTGACATCTGCAGGGTGAGTGCGGCGAAGTTTGCGAGACCACGCGTAGTGGCTGTGGGGCGCGTAGAGGACTGTGTATGGCATGTCCTTGTGAAGTTGCCCGTGTACCTTGGCGTAGAGAACCTTGCGCTGGTCTCGGTCCGAGGTGCTCACGGCGGCTTCTAACCAGCCGTCAACATCTTCGTTTGTGTAGCGAGCAAAGTTTTGGCCGCCTTGAATCTGCGATGAGTGAAGAAGCGCCGATGGATCCGGATCGGGAATATCGCGAAGCCATCCAAAGAACGCGGCATCAAAGTTCCCTGCGACGTGGCGCTCTTCAAACTCGACCGGCGTTAGGTAGCTCACCTTGAGAGCGATGCCAAGACTTGCCAAGTCGTGTTGGAAAATCGCAAACATCTCGGCGTGGATCGGCAACTTCTGGCTTGTGAGCGTGATGAGGTCGAGTTCAAAGCGCTTGCCATCCACCTTGGGAAAGCCCGCTGCTGTCAGTTGCTCGTCTGCAATTTTTAGATCGAAAGCGTAGGGAGCTATTCGCGAATCCGCACCGTACATATTGGCAAAGAAGGGAGCCGAGAGAAGTTGTCCTTCGCCGAGCAAGACGTCATCAATGACGCGTTCGCGATCGAGGGCATGGGTTAGGGCTTGGCGAACCTCGGGTTTGTCAAACGGAGCCTTTGCTCCGTTCCAAGCGATGAGACGGAAGATAGATTCGACACTTGTAGTTTGCTCAAACCTGTCGAGAAAGTCGGGAAGCTGCGCCTCGGACGCCCATCTGCCGATATCGGGAATGTTCGCAAAATCAATCTTACCGGCCTTTAAAGCAGCCAGTTTGTCCTCTAGCCCAAACACCAACTCGATGGTTCCAAGGCCTGCTTTGCCATTCCACCACTTATCATTGCGAGCGAGCAGCATGCGGCCGCCCTGTTCCCAGCGGGTGAGTTTGAACGGGCCGGTTCCAACCGGCTCCATGTTTGCGGGCGCCGTTGTAAAGTCGGTGTCGACAAATTTGTGGGCCGGTAAAATACCTACAGACCAACTCACCAGAGCCGGCGCGTACGGCGTCTTGTAGTTGACGACGACGGTTAGATCGTCGGGTGTATTCACGCTCTCGATGCCACTAAAATATGTGCGCCAAAGGGTTCGCCACTTCGGGTTGCGAATTTGTTCGACGGTGAAGGCGACATCCTTTGAGGTGAAGTCGGTGCCATCCGACCACTTGACGCCCTTGCGCAAACGAAAGGTAATGGTCTTGCCCTCATTGGATTGCTCCCATGATTCGGCAAGTCTGGGAACGGGCTCCAGTGTGCCATCAAATCCAACCAACCCTTCGAAGAGCAAAATATTTGCTCGATTGAATCGAGTTTCCAAAACCGGATTTAGAAAGCGGGGTTCGTTGGACGGAAGCTTGACGTTGCCTCCATGTTCCCGAGCTGCGGGGGCTTGAGTGACTTTGGCGCCGCTGGTATCGGCGTCGTCGTTCTTCTTTCCTTTGCACGCCACGGTGGCGAATGAGAAGAGCAATGCCAGGGCCAAAGCGGGACCGAGGCTGTTTGAGATGCGAAGCGACTTAGCGATCATCGAGCGCACTATAACGTTGTGTGGGCGCCTGGGGTAGCCCGGCTGGTGTAGCCTGCAGCCGAGATGGAGAGAATTCACATCCTCGACGGCTATGGCTACATTTTTCGCGCGTACTACGGCATGGCTGGAGGGCGAAACCGTCGCGGTGCGGCCTTGACGAATGACGAAGGGCTCCCGACGGGTGCGCTGCATGTCTACACCTCGATGCTACTTCGGTTGCACCAGGAAATCCGTCCCGAGCGCGTGGTGGTGGTTTTTGATGCGCCAGGACGCAACTTTCGCGACGAACTCGACCCGAACTACAAAGCGACGCGCAAGGAGACGCCAGAAGATCTCAAGAAGCAGTTCCCGTACTTCCGACCACTCACCGAGGCCTTTTGTTGGCCGGTGGTTTCGGTAAAGGGCGTCGAGGCCGACGACACCATCGCGACCATTGCCACCGCCGCAAAAGAGAAGGACTGGGAAGTTGTTATTTACTCTGGTGACAAAGACCTCATGCAATTGGTCCAGGACAAGGTCACCGTTGTCGATTCGATGCGCCGAATTACTTACGATAGCGATCGCGTCATAGAAAAGTTCGGAGTGCGCCCCGATCAGCTTGGGGATTGGTTGGCGCTGGTTGGCGATGCAAGTGACAACGTGCCAGGTATGAAGGGCGTTGGCAAAGTTGGCGCGACCAAACTCTTGGGGGCGCATGAGTCTCTTCGCGGCATTCTTGAGAATGTCGACGAAATGAAGGGCAAAATGCGCGAGCGCTTTTGTGATGCGGAGAATATCGCCCAACTCGATTTATCAAAGAAGCTCGTCACCCTTAAAACCGATGTTGAGCTGCCTCAAGACATCGAGAGCTTTGTTCCAAAGGCGTGGGAAAGTTCTGAGCTAGAAGGGCTCTTTGAGAAGTTTGGTTTCTCGGGGCTCTTGGGCAAATTGGCCGGGCGAGGAGAGCCAGCAATTGTGAGCTCGTCCTCCCCTGCGAGCGCTCGTCCCGAGGCCACAAAGAAGTCGATTGAAAAGCCTACGGTCATCGCCCGAGCTGCGCGATTATTAGAGACCGCCGAGGACATTGCGGCTCTGGTTGCGGATGCCAGGGACGAGGGCGTCTTGGTGGTGCAAGCCGAGGGCGACGGCATGCGCCACGACCGCGAGCGCTTGGTCGGGCTCGGGCTCATGGCTCCATCCAAAGATCCCTGCTATTTGAGCATTGCCCATCGTTATTTGGGCGCACCGCGGCCTTTGCCTGCGGAAGCGCTCGCGCCACTTGCCGAGCTTTTAGCCGATCCGTCTGTAGCGATTCGCTGCCATGGCTCCAAGCGGCTTCGCACGCTTTTGTCCCGCGAGGGTATGGCGCTCGAAGGGGTGCGCATGGATGTCATGTTAGCGGCATACCTCTTAGATCCTGCGGGCGACCACCACATGGTTCGAGACGCACTGCTCTACGCGGTCGAGGCCGAAGTGCCATTGCGAGAAACTCTTATTGGAAAGGGCAAGAAGGCGGTTAGTTGGGAACTTGTCGAAGTTGGCCACGCGGCAAGCTACATCGGGGCACTTCTCTGTGCGCTCTCCCCTGCGTCGATGAGTTTGGAGAGCCGGCTGCGCGGTGAGGGAATGGGAACCTTATTCGCCGAACTCGAACTGCCGCTTGCCCGCGTTCTCTCCGAGATGGAATGCCGAGGCATTGTCCTCGACGCCAACGTGCTTTCCGAGTTGCGCAATTCGGTTGGCGCAAACATCGCCGCTCTCGAAACAAAGGTCTTCGAGGCCGCAGGCCGGCCGTTTAATCTCGGTTCTCCAAAGCAACTCTCAACGCTCCTCTTCGATACGCTTGGTCTTAAGTCGTCCGTGATGAAGAAAACCAAGACCGGGCATTCGACGGACCACGAAGTCTTGGAGGGAATGGTCGAGACTCACGAGATTATCGAGCCGATTCTCTCGCATCGAGAACTCGTCAAACTCAAGGGGACGTATATCGATGCGCTGCCTCCGTTGGTGAATCCAAAGACCTCACGTCTGCACACAAGTTTTCGCCAAGATGTTGCGGCAACGGGGCGGCTCTCGTCGCAAGATCCAAACCTTCAGAACATTCCCATTCGCACCGAGGCTGGCCGGGCAATTCGAAGGGCCTTTGTGGCACCCGAGGGCCGCATTCTAATCTCGGCCGACTACTCGCAAATTGAGTTGCGAGTGATGGCGCACCTCTCGGAAGATCCAGTTCTTACCAAGGCGTTTGTCGAGGGCATTGACGTGCACACTCAGACCGCGGCCGAGGTCTTCTCGATTCTGCTGGAGGATGTTGGCCCAACCGAGCGCCGTGTCGCGAAGGCCGTTAATTATGGGCTTATTTATGGGCAATCGGCGTTTGGCTTGGCTCGCTCGCTTAGCATTTCCCGGCGAGAAGCGGCCCACTATATAGACACCTACTTCGAGCGATTCTCCAAGGTGCGAACATTTATGGGGGAAATCGTCGCCTCAGCTGCAGACCACGGCGCGGCCTTTACGGTTTGCGGGCGCAAGCGGCCGATTGTTGGTCTGGATGGCAAGAACCAGCGGATTCGAGGAGCTGCTGAGAGAATTGCGCAGAACACGCCGATGCAGGGAAGTGCGGCTGATATCATGAAGCTTGCTATGCTTCGTGTTGCAACGCTGCTTGCCGACTCCGATGCAGAGATGCTGTTAACGGTGCACGACGAATTGATTATCGAAGCCAATATTGACGAAGCGCCCGAGGTGGCTCGGCGCGTAAAGTCTGCGATGGAAAACGCCTACGAGCTTAGAGTTCCGTTAGTCGTCGATGTGGGCATAGCGCCCTGTTGGGCCGATGCGCACTAGTTTCTACGAAAAACGCCTACTCGCCATGCTCTTGGCAGTATCGGCTGCTGGATGCGCAGAGAAGACATCTTCGGAGCCGCAAACGGCCGAGGTGCACGTGCCAGCGGAAACTGTTGGCACTGCACTGCCAAAGAGCGAACCACGAGTTGTGCAAGGGGCTACGATAAACCCGCCAACCACAGCAGGGCCGCAAGTTGCGGCTCCCGAAGTGCTTTCGGTGGCATGCGACTTAGCCTCGCAAGATCCAAGTGTGATCATCGACGAAGCGAGTTCGCGGTATCGAGTCGGCAACTTTGTCCAGGCCTTTGCCTGTGCGCGAATGGCTGTCGACCTAGCGCCGCAAGCGGTTGCCGCTCATCATTTGCAAGCTGCCGCACTCACCGGATTGGCTCGCTACGAAGAAGCACAGGTTGCCTTTGCAATGGCCCTCGCGCTGGATCCGGATGACCCCGAGACCTTGGCAGATGTCGCCGATTTCTATATCAATATTTTGCCGCCCAAAAGCCGCGATGCACTCTTGGTTGGATTGCAATACGCACGCCGGGGTGGTGGCCGAGCCGCAACGGGCCGGCGCTACGATGCCGGCCTCCAGGCCCGGCTGCTCTTGCTAGAGGCCGAGGCGCTAAACGATCTTGGCCAATCGGATCTTGCTCTTCCGCGGGCGGAGGAGGCCTTAGAACGGGTTCCTGGAATTCACGGTGCCGAGCACGAGCGCGCCGTCAGCTTGTTTCGGCTGCTTCGATTTGAAGAGAGCGAGCAAGCGTTTTTGCGCGTCCTTGCCCACCGGCCCGACGATGCCTACGCCCATCATCACCTCGGGCTTCTCTACGAGAGAGCAGGGCGAGTGGCCGATGCGGAGGCGCACTTGCTGCGGGCACGGCGTTTGGCGCCAAGCGAATTTCCCGAGCCGGTTGTTGTCAGTGTGGAGGACTTTCGCGCAGAGCTAGACCTGGCAATTACCGAGCTCGAGCCCGAGCTTCGAAAGCTCTTGGCACTTGCGAAGCTGGAGGTCGAGGACCTTCCCTCGATCGATGATTTGAGTGCATCAGAGCCTCCATTCTCGCCGACAATACTCGGGCTCTACCGAGGCTTGCCTGCCGGAGTGGATCCGACGAGCACAAGTGCGACTCCAAAGCGTGCAGTGGTCCTCTACCGCTTGAACCTAAGTCGGGCCTCAACGTCGAGAAGCGAACTCAATCGGCAAATACGGCACACGCTTCGACACGAGATAGGTCATCTTCAGGGGTATGACGAAGATGAACTGCGGCGTCGCGGGCTCGAATAGGGGTATACTCACCGCCTTACTGCATGTCAGAAGAGTCGTCGACAGAGACAGCCCAAGGAGAGCGCAATGGATTTGATCCAAGCGACCTTGAGCGAAGACTAGGAACCGAGCGCAAGAAGTTGCGTCTCGTTCAAGACATTGCCAGCGCGATCAGCTCGAGCCTTGACTTGGATCGACTGCTCGCTCTGATTATGGAGAAGGTCCGCGAACTGATGCAGGCCGACCGGGCAACACTCTTCTTGGTTTCCGATGATGGGACCGAGCTTTGGTCGAAGATTCTCGATGGTGGCGAGACGCAGGAAATTCGTCTCACCGTTGGAGAGGGCATTGCTGGTTGGGTGGCTTCGTCTGGTGAGGTCGTGAACATCGCGGATGCGTACATCGACAATCGCTTTCAGCCGGCCGTCGACCTTCGCTCTGGCTATCGAACCAAGTCGATCTTGTGCGTTGCCATGCGCGATACGACCGGTGTCATCACTGGGGTGATGCAGCTGCTCAACAAAGAGAACGGGCCGTTTCTCGCCGAGGACGAAGAGCTGTTGAGCGCGCTCTCGGGCCAAGCTGCGGTTTCTATCGAGAACGCCAAACTCTACACCTCGGTGGTTGCAAAGAACGTCGCCTTGCTCGAAGCACAGGACAAACTTCAAGCGCGTACCAATGAGCTCAATGTGCTCTATGAGATTGAGCGCGAGATGGCCGAGGCGCTCGACCTTGAGTCATTGCTTCACCGACTGCTGCATCGCGCGATGAGTGTGATTGAGGCTGGTGCAGGCAGTATTGTCTTGGTCGAAGAAGACGGCAGTGGGCCCAGGAAACTTCGATTTCGCACAACGGCAGGGGCCGGCGCCCGTGACCTTAAAACCAAGACTATCGATCTGGACACCGGAATTATCGGTTGGTCCGCCAGGCATTGTGAGTCAGTGATTTCGAACAGGCCAAGTGAGGACGAGCGACACACCGAGATGTTTACCGGGAAGAAAGGTGTGCCCGTACGCAACGTAATCTGCGCTCCACTCATCGATGGCGAAGAGGCTCTTGGCGCCATTGAGCTGCGAGACCGGGCCGATGCCCAGGACTTTGCCGAAGGCGACCTGCGAATGCTCACTCTGATTGCCGGGCAGGCCTCGCGGGCGATCCAAGTTCACAAATCGAAGCAGGAGTTGGCCGAGAAAAACCAATTGGCGGGCATTGGCCAAATGGTCGCCAGCGTTTTGCACGATCTCAAAACACCGATGACGATTATCTCAGGGTATGCGCAGCTGATGGCGCAACTTGACGATGCGGCAAAACGCGAAGCATACGTAGAGCAGATTCTGCAGCAATTTGATCTTCTCAACGGAATGACAAGAGAGGTCTTGGCCTTCGCTCGTGGGGAGAGCACGGTCTTGATTCGCAAGGTCTACATGCATCGCTACATGGAGCAAATTGCCGAACAGCTGCGCTACGCGTTTAAAGATCGCAATATCAAGCTTGAGGTGCAAGAGAACTACAACGGTGTGGCCTTCTTCGATCAGCAATCCCTCTTGCGTCTTGTGCACAACCTGGCGCGCAATGCAGCGGATGCCATGCGCGGAAAACCAGGCACCTTTCGCATTATTGCGCGCACCGAGGCCGACGTGCTGTGCTTCGATTTTATCGACAACGGGCCAGGCATCCCCGCAGAACTCGAGGGGCGTCTCTTCGAATTGTTCTCATCTGCAACCGATGGCGGAACAGGGCTTGGCCTCGCGATCTGCAAGAAAATTGTTGAAGATCACGAGGGCACAATTCACTACGAGTCAAAAGCCGGCGAAGGCACGACCTTCTTTGTGCGCCTGCCACTAGAGCCGGCCGCCAAGAAGCTCGATTAGTCGCTCGGCTACGAGTCTCGCCAACGAACTGTAGAGTTATGATTCGTGTACAGGGGATAAGCAAGCGCTTTGGCTCGGCTCCCGCACTGCGCGATTTGAGTTTTGAAGTGGTCGCCGGAGAGCGTGTTGGCTTTGTTGGGCCCAATGGCGCCGGCAAGACCACCGCACTGCGAATCCTAAGTGGATTTCTTAGTGCCGATTCGGGAACGGTCGAAGTTTGTGGCTTTGACGTGCGCTCGCAGCGGCAACAGGCATGCGAGCAGATTGGATACATGCCGGATCGGGCGCCGCTGCACTTGGATATGCGGGTTGACGAGTTTCTATCGTTTCGCGCTCGACTCAAGGGCGTATCGCCCAATCGTGTTGCAAGCCGGCTCGAAACGGTTGTCGAAGAACTCGGTCTCGAAGACGTTGTGCGACGACTCATTGGGCGACTGAGCCGCGGCTTTCGCCAACGGGTCGCGTTGGCCGATGCGCTGATTGCCAACCCAAAGGTTCTGCTCTTGGACGAGCCCACCACCGGTCTCGATCCAATTCAGCGACGATCGTTTCGCGACGTTCTTCTAAAACAAAGCGCGCAGCGCAGCGTTCTCTTCTCTTCGCATCTTCTGCCCGAAGTCGAGGCCATCGCGCAGCGTTTCTTGGTACTGGATCGAGGCATCTTGGTCGCGAGTGGTGACGTTGAAGCGCTGCGGGCAAAGGCCGGGTTGCCAGCATCGGCCACAGCAGATGATATCTTTGCAGGCTTGGTTGCCACGAAGTAGCGATGCGCGCCCTTGCCACCATCGTTCGTCGCGAAGTTGCGAGTCTCTTCTACGCACCGGTGGCGTACGTCGTCGGCGTCGCATTTCTCGCGGTGCACGGTCTCTCGTTTTGGGCCCTTATGAAGGCGCTCTCGGATCCGACCATGCCCGCCGAGCCAGGGGCCGTCTTGCGCAGCTTCTTTGGTGGCACGATGTTGCACTGGCTTGTGGTCTTTGCCGTTGTGTCACTGCTTTCGATGCGCAGTGTTGCCGAAGACCGCAGAAGTGGCCTTTGGGAGGCGATGCTCACAACCCAAGTTCGGCTGGGTACCCTGCTTGTGGCGAAGTGGCTAGCGCTGGTGATTTTCTACGTGATGCTTTGGTTGCCAACGCTAGGGCTAATACTAATTCTTAGTCGCTATATTCCCGAAGGTGCGTCGCTCGATCTCGGGCCCGTGGTTGCTGCCTACATGGCCGTCATTGGTGTTGGCGCAGCGCTTCTGGCTGTAGGAGTGGCCTTTTCGACCGCAACCGAGAACCAAATCGTCGCAGCTGTTGGCTGTTTTACCGTTCTTCTGGCGTGGTTGATGTTTGGAGAGTTGGGCATTGTTGGTGGCCCGTTCAATCTGCGAGAGATTTTGGACAATGCGGGGCGCGGCGAGCTTCGGTTGGACGGAGCCCTGGTCGTGTTCTCGGTTGCTGTAATCGCGATGGCGAGCGCGGTTGCGGTTGCCGCCCATGGAAGACACGTGCGTTGGCCAGGGTGGGTGCGCGTCGCGCTTCTGATGGTGCTCTCGGCTAGTACAATCGCGTTTGGCCACCGCCACAACCAGTCTTGGGACTTGAGCGCTGGCCAAGTCAATACGCTGCAGCCCGAAACGCGCAGAGTGCTGGCGGCGCTTGGCGAACCCGTGATGCTCACCATCGTGCGCCCACAAGAAGAAGTCTTTGATTCGGTCTATGGTGAACTCTCTCGCTTGCTCGATCGCATGCAGGAATTTCAGCCGCAGTTACAGGTCTCCGAACTGGATCCGTTGGCACATCCAGACCGAGTTGCTCGTTGGTCCTTTGAGTTGGCGATTCGCCCCGAAGATTTTGCCAGCGGCGGCGCCGTTGTACTTCAGCGGGGGCAGCGCACACGCTCGATCGACTTGTTGGCCATGGCGACGTTTTCCGCCGATGAACTCGGCGTTGGTTCGCTCGCTACCCTGCGCGCGGAGAGTGCACTGCGAGATGCCATCGCAGAACTTTCAGAGCTGCGGGCGGAGACGCTGTGCAGCACCACAGGCCATGGAGAGTTGCCCTCGGCACGAACGACGCAGGCGTCGGAGCATTGGGCCACGGTCGCGGAGAGGGTAGCGAGCGATGGCATATTGCTTCGAGAAGTTCGCTCACTTGCCGATTCGCCGCTTGCCAGCTGTGATGCAATCCTTCTCATGGGCCCCGCGCAGGCGCTCGCGAGTGAAGAACTCATCGCGCTGCAGAACTACCGCCTCTCGGGTGGAAACGTTCTTATCGCGCTTCGCTCGCATCCGCTCGCTGGGGCCACACGCCCGCCGAAAAGTGGCCTGGGGCTGGTGTTGGAGCAAGCTGGAGTACGGGCATTGCCTGCGGTTGTGGTCGATCCGTTAGCCGAAGTCGATTTGCCACGCACCTGGATGACCTACGAAGGCTATGGCGACCACGTCATCGTCGAAGACTTTTTGGACCGTCGGGCAACGATTTGGCAAACGCCGTTGGCACTGCAGCGTCTTGACGATGCCAGTGAAATACTCGTGCAAGCGTCTGAGGCGGGCTTTGCAGAGCATTCGCTGCAAGCGCTGTTTGAGACTTCTGAATATCAGAAAAGTACCGAGGACACCGATGATCGAATTGTTGCCTTGGCACGTCTTGACGACTTCGGTGCCAGGCTCGTCGTGCTGGCCAGCGCCGAGGCGTTCTCATCGCTGTGGAGCGAGCGAGGCATCGGTGGCAACGAGCGTCTTCTCCTATCATCCCTTCACTGGGTTCTGGAGCGAGAGAGCCACGGAGGCGCAGACGCTGGAGTGCACCAGGAACGCATTCGGCTACTCATGAGCAGCGCAGAGCTGAAACGTGCCTTTCTTTGGTGCGTGGTGGTTGGGCCGGTCTTCTTTGCCCTTCTCGGAATACTTCTGTGGTGGTGGCGCCGTCGTGAAGCATAGAGACCTCGTGGTACTTGCCGCGCTTACGTTGGCAAGTGTGCTGCTTGTTCTTGTGGATCCATGGCGCGCGCCATCCGCAAAAGGCCCACCCAATTTATGGGGAGATACCGAGCCAACGACGCTTCTAGGTGTGCGCCTAACCTCGCAAGCTGTGGAGTACACAGCAATCGCGGAAAACGACGTCTGGCGCTCCTTGGCGCCCCGTGCGGGAATTGCCGATCCTGGAGAAGTGCGACGCATGCTCGGATCGCTACGCCTTCTGCGAAGCATCCGCAGTGCTCCGCGCTCGGTGGACTACGCATTGGGAAGCGCGGCCAACGCAGTGCTCACGTTTCCTGCAGGGGAGCGGACTGTTGCCGTGGGAGCGCTTACAGCCGACGGCCGCAGTCAGTGGCTTGCTTTCGACAACGAGCCTCGTGCCCATCTGGTCGAAGCCCACTTGTTGGCCGAGTTTCTCAGCAGTGCCAAAGCTCTGCGCAACTTGCACCTGGTGCCCTGGAACGTGAGTGCAGGCCAAGCTTTGCGAATCGAATCGGAGAATCGATGGTTGCAGTGGCAGGGCCAGACCGTGACGTGGCTTGACGGTGAGGCCGAGCGCGAGATTCGCATTGCCCCGGATACCGCTCTTGCCTTGCGCGATGCCTTCACCAAGCTCGTAGAGGCCGACGAGGATTGTGTCCGTCCGCCTGCGATGCGGATCTCGCAAGGCGAGAACATGGCCGTGCTTTCCAATGCCCAATGCGTTTCGCCAAAGCCCCTCGCGACCTTGCTTGCAGGTTGGCGTGACCCATGGTCATTGGCGAGCATGCAGCTATTGCCGAGCGCTCGTCCATCGGGGGATTTTACGATTCGCTGCGGCGAGGTCGAGCGAGACATTGCCATCGCCGAAGTCGACCAGCGCGCACTTTGGGCCTGGTGGTCGGCACTAAACAACGCGCCTCGCGCCCTCATCGAAACGGTTTCCACAACGCCTTTGTGCACCATCAGCAGCGGAGCCTGGAGTGTTGCGATTGGCCGTGCAGGGCAGCAACTCGTGGGCTCTTCGCCGCACCGAGGTCAGCTCTTCGTTCTCGATGAGGATGTGCAATCCAGACTACGACTTCTAGCGACGTTGTTCACAAGCACCTCGCTAGTGCAGGAGGATGCGGTCTTTCTGCAGCAACTAGAAATTACCCACATCTCGCAAACCAGGCGATGGGAACGCGGTAGCCAGCCTGGGGCCTGGACCGAAAACGGAACCGATTGCCCGGCGGATCTTGCCCAGCGTCTCACTGCACTTTCGCAAACCCTGGCGACCCTTGAGGCCGCGGAATTTATCGTAGATGCAGGCATGCGAGGCACAGGAGCCAAGAAGAGCAGGATCCGCGCCTCGTTTGATAAAGCGCTGGGAGACGGCCAAAACCACTATGAGATGACGATCTGGGGCGGGCCTAGTCGCTGCACCGTGACGATGGAGGCCGGAACCGAGGCGGCCTTGGACCCGCGAGACTGTGCGGTCCTGTGGAACTCGCAGCTTCACTAGCCCAGCCTCTTCTTCCGCATGCTCGATGAGCAAGGTAGGCTGCCTGGCGCTAGAGTGAGTGGAGCATCGATTGGGATTTCGTCGAACATGTGAGCTGTGCGGGAGTCATTGGGACACCACGGTGGCGTTCTGCGCTCGCGACGGTCAGTCGCTTGGTCCCGCAAAGCTCGATCGCTACATTCTCGTACGCTCGGTCGCGCACACGGGCATGAGTGACGTGTACGAGGCGAAGCACGAATTTACCAAGCGACCCGTCGCTCTTAAGCTCATTAGCGCTAGCGCAGCCCAAGATGATGACACCGCCAAGCGCTTGCGTCGCGAGGGCAGGGCGGCCAGCGCGATGGGTGACCCAAACATCGTCGACATCACCGACTTTGGCGTCGACGATGACGGCAGCGTTTACATGGTTATGGAGTGGCTCGACGGCAAGACCGTAAGAGAACTTCTGGAAGAGGGGCCCATCGCAACCGACGTCGCGCTCGACTTGGCTTCGCAAACTGCAAGCGGACTTGCTTCGGCGCACAGCATCGGAGTTGTTCATCGCGACGTCAAGCCCGAGAACTTAATGGTAGTCGCCGGCAAAGACGGTTCGCGGCTTTTAAAGATTCTCGACTTTGGCATCGCAAAGGTAGCGGGCCGCGAACTTGAGAAGCTCACGCGCACCGGCACGATCGTTGGCACTCCTGCGTACATGTCGCCAGAGCAGGCTCGCGGCGAGGCGGTCGATGCTCGAAGCGATGTCTACTCGCTTGGATGTGTGATCTACGAGCTTTTCACAGGCATGCCGCCATTCTCTTCGGCCTCGGCAATGGAGGTGGTCCTAATGCATGTGAGCACCGAAGCGACAGTGCCCTCGGCTCTTGTTCCAACGCGGCAAATTCCTCCCGCTGTCGATGCGGTCATCATGCGTTGTCTGGCGAAGGAGCCTGCCGAGCGCTTCCCATCGATGATGGCTTTGCGAGCCGAACTGCAGAGCTTGGCAAAGGGAGAAGGCACTCACGCCCCGCAAACGCTAGGCGCAGGCGAAGAACTCGATCTCGCAAAGACACTCCACTACAAGGCGCAGTCGCTTCCCGATGTTGCTCCACTGCCACCGATCGCTCAGCGAGCCATGCCCGAGCCTCAGGCCGACTCGTCGCGAGCAAGGTGGCCGATTGTGGTGGCGGTTCTAGCCGCCGCCGCCGTTGTTGTTGCCGCTTTCCTGCACTTTCAATCCGACGAAGAACGCGGCAAAGAACACGCCGCAGAGCATCAGGGCCTGGATGCCGGGCATCTCGCAATCGGAGTCGCAGGAGCAAAACTCGATGCGGGCCCATCCTCTGGCGATGCTCGGGTGGTTGACGTGTTGGCACCACGACCCGATGCGGGGCCTGCAAAGCCGAGCAAGGCAGAGCTTTGGACATCCGAGCGAAGTCACTCGAAGTTTGGTGTTGTTCTTAGCGCAGCAACCCTGCTCTCGCCCAGGGCACCGATCGACTTGCACTTCAAACTCAAAGATCTTAAAGACCGCGTATCGTGGTCTGTGACCGAAGGACGCCTGCAAGCGCGCATCGAATTTGTTCACTTTGTACGGCACGACACCATGGGCCGAGTCACCGCTAAGGTTGATGACCAAGGCGCGTTTCGTGCCATTTTAAGTGTGCCCCAAACAGGCAAGTACCACCTTAAAATCCGGCTAAGCGACGGCTCAAAGGTGGTTGGTCGCAGTCAAATTGACATTTGTGTGGGCGCTGTGCCCGGGACCGCAAAGGCCGATAGCCTGTGTCCCAAACTGGGCGAGCTTTCCGGCAAACACGGCGCAGCTCGCTAGGCGCTACTCACTCGCGCGAAGCGACTTGCACATCTTCACACCGCGAGCCATTTCCGCCGGCCCTTTGGTGTTGGAGCTGCAGTCGACCTCTTTCCCCGCGATGGTTGCGCGAACATGAAATCCGTACAGCGTCTCCTTTGGGTCAAGCATCGACGCCAATTCGTACTCGAGGTGAAAGCCGCCCTCAACAACTTCTTCCTTGGTAAATTTCTTAAACGTATTGCCAGGGTCCTTCTCGATCTCAGCCTTCTGCGAGGCGAGATCTTTTTTCCAAAACATCTCATTCGCGCCGACAACGAAGATGGTTGGGTCGGCGTAGAGTGTTCCAGAGGGAAAGCCTGCCGTCGCAGTGTTGTCGCTAACGAGTGACTCCGCAGGCACGTCGAGGGTGAGGGACATGGACGCAAGCGAGACCGCACCAAGCTTTGCAGGCTCTGCACTTACGGTCTTGCCGGCCGAGGCCGAGCCAGGATCCGCGGATTCCGCCTTGTCGTCCTTGGCACAGGCGCCGAGGGTGAGAGCTGTGAGGGCAGTGAGGAAGGCGAGGTGGGTTGCGGTCTTGGTCATGTGCTTTCTTGACTCTCTAAGAAGGCGCTTGTCGCAAGAATTCTTACGTAGGCGCTAAATAATGGACGCAAAAAAGGCCGGGCAATGCCCAGCCTCCTTCGAGTAACGCGTCGCGTCTTGACTCTACTTCTCTTCTTCGGGAGGCGCCGGCGTCGTTAGATTTTCCATACCGCCGTAGACCATGAGTCCATCCGAGTTGTGAAAGCCCTTGGGCGACTTGAGCGTCCACTGGCCAGAGACTCGAACTTCATCACCAACTTTGAACTCGGGAAGAGCGGCAAACGCTGCTTCAAGCTCAGCGACCATCTCGTCTGGCAATGCGGTCTTCTCATCTTTGCGAACTGGGCGTGGGTATTCAACAACCTGAATTCCGCGTTCCATGTTGCTGGATGCATCTTCACCAATAATGAAGTGCGGGCGAGTGCAACGCTCTGGCTCGGTCTCGAGAATCGTCTTGAGATCCTTGTCAGTCATCTCAGGGCTGCGAATTGCGGTAGCGCAGTCGTAAATCCAAAGAACCGTACCTGTGGCACTGATCTCTGTATCGAGGAACGACTTGCCGTTAAGGCGAAGTTCGGCAATTGGATGACTGCCATCGGGATTTGGCTTGGGGACAACAAAGTCGGGTACCGGCGGCAAGTCGAGCTTGATGCTGGTTTCCATGACCTCGGCCTTTGCACCGCTGAGGTCATCGTTGCTGCATGCGCCTAAGGTGGTAGCCAATCCAAGTCCAGTCACACCCAGTCCAACCGCAACGGGTCCGGACAAAAGGAGGCTAGACGTGATAGCTAGAAGCGTGGGACGGAGAGTCGCTGCCATGCCCGTTTGATATCATGCTCACACACCGGCAACAAGTCTTAGGCAACGGAAGTGCCTGGAATCTCAGTGTAATACTAGGCCTCCTTGGGCTCATCTTCGGCGCGTGCCAGGGGGCGAGCCCTCGGGATCGTCCTTGGCGGGAGCCCATCGAAGTGCCGAAGCGCGCCTCGCCGGGCGAAGACGGCTCGGACTTGGGGCGCAGTTTGGCTGCAGAAGAGCACGCGGGACGGCTGGAACGGCGCCGAGAGCGAGCCCTCACGCTCCGAATTCATCTCGATTCCGACCCCGGATCGCTCAATCCAATGCGGTCTCCATCGCAATGGGCCAAGCGCATCATGCTCGACAATGTCTTTGAAACCCTCTTGCGCTATCGGCCATTGGAGGGCGGCGGCGATGGCACCTATCAGTCGGGTCTTGCCCAGCGCTGGGACATCTCCCCGGGTGGGCGAGAGATTCGAATCATGCTTCACGACAATGCTCGTTGGCAGGATGGCAAGCCCGTTACTGCTCTCGATGTTCAGTTCTCGTTAGAGGCGGCGATGACCAAGCGCGGAGGAGCGGCCTACCATCGCGTCGCACTCGCCGACGTGGCTGCGGTGGAAATCGTCAATCGCGCGCAAGTGCGCCTTCGCTTGGACCGTGCCAATGCCTTTGTTCTGCGCGAACTCGCCAGCGTTCCAATCATGCCCGAGCACATCTATCGCCGCGCACTCGAGCAGCGAAATGGGCCGTGGCTAGGATCGGGGCCATATCGTCTTTCGCAAGATGGCGTCGACTTAGTTCTCAGTCGTGACCCGGCCTACTGGGGAACAGCGCCTGCCATCGAGAAAGTCGTCTTTGCGCGCCACCAAGATGCTGCGGTTGCTCTTCGCGAGGCAAAGGAGGGCCACATGGATGTCATTCCCGAACTTATTCGTGAGCATTACCCCGAGCAACTCGATATTCCAGGCGTTGCTAAGAATTTCTCTGTATTTAAGATCGCTCCCCCCGAACTTTCGTACATTGTGCTGCACACGAAGGAATCTCCGTTTTCTGATGGCAATACTCGCCGAGCAATTGCGCGACTGGTCGATAGAACAACACTAATCGACCAAGCTGGTGGCCTCGCAAGAGGGGTTCCGGGGCTAATTTGGCCCGGTGGGCCAGGCAACGGAGCGGCCGCACCAGTGCCCGAGTTTAATCCCGAAGAGGCGGCAACGCTTCTCGATCTCGCTGGCTGGCGTGATGATGATGGGGATGGAGTGCGCAGCCGTGATGGGCAGCGATTGATGATCACGGTTCTTGCGACTGAGGGCGAAAACGACGCTCGCGATCTTGTTCTAGCTGCACTGCGAAAGTCGGGCTTTGTGATCGACCTTCGCGTGGGCAACGCAGCGGTGCTGCGCAATCGTCTTCGAGATGGCGAGTTTGACTTGGCCTTTGTGACTTGGGCCGGCGATGTCGATCGCGATCTTGGGCCTGTGCTTGGCAGCAATGGCGCGGAGAACTACGGTCGCTATGAGAGCCCGGTTGTCGACGAACTCTTGGCGAAGATTCAAGCTGCCTGGAACCCTGCGGATCGCAAGCCCTTGCTCGCGACTTTGGGACAGCTCCTCGGTCGAAGCATGCCGCTCATTGCGCTTCCTGCGCCAGACCCTCGCGGCTTGGTGCACAAGCGCGTCACCGGTTTTTCTCTGTGGGGCGGCTGGTTCGCGATTCGCGAATTGGGGCTCGCCGAGGATCCGGAATAGTGCTGCGTTGGGCTCTCTGTGCCCTCTTGCTCGCGTCGTGCATCGAGCGAAAAGGCAAGAAGGACGATAGCCCCCGCGCACAAGAGCCCGCGGCAATCAACGCCGCAAACACCGACGCGCCAACAGTCGCCAACGTTCGGCGCAATGAGCCGGCTGGCGTCTTGGACCACGAGGCGTCGATCGATGTTCGCATCCCCAGCGAGCCCAGGCACCTCAATCCACTTCTCGCCGGCGACCACCTTGCCGTGCAAATCACGCTTGGGGATGTCTACGAGTCGCTGCTGCAGCGTGCCCGTCCCGGCGCTTCACCCAAGGCTCATCTCGCTGCGAGTTATTCGCAGAGCGATGATCGTCGCACTTGGACCTTCGAGCTGCGCGAGGGCATTGTATTCCACGATGGAAGCGCACTCGGCCCCGCCGATGTGAAGGCCAGTTTCGAGTTGGCGCAAACCGCAATCGGTCCACTGCGCGGCGAATTTGATGACCTCGAGTCCATTGCGATCATCGCGCCTCGCACCATCGAGTTTACCTTTGCCGAGTCGCGGCCCGAGCGTGCAGACGCCTTCGCTTCGGTTCCAATCATTTCGAGCAAGGCGTTTCGCGGGGCGGATGTCGCAACGCTACACCTTGCACCGGCAAGTCGAACTCCGATTGGAACTGGGCCTCTGCAAGTGTCGAGTACGGCCTCGAGCGCAATCGAACTTGTGCGCAACCCTCACTACTGGGGCCAACCTGCGCTGCCACGGCACGTCCGCTATCGAGTAATTCCCGAGCGCACGCGGGCGCTGGCACAGTTGCGTGCAGGGCAACTCGACGTCGTTCTGGGGCTGCCGGTCATGGAAGCGATTTCGGCGGCGAAGAGCGATTCAAGCCTTGCTCTTGTTCGGCAGAGCATGCCGGCCTACACGGCGGCGGTCTTTAACACCGACAATCCCGTCCTTCACCGAGGAGCCCGAGCAGCTCTCAGTCGCAGTTTCGATCGAGAGGCCATCTTGGCCGAGCTCTTTCGTGGATACGCAGAAGTTGCTGTTGGGCCTTTTTTGCGACATTCGCATCGTGAGGGGCCGGGCAATGCATCGACAGAATTTGTCTTAGAATTGGCTCTGGCCGATCTGCGAACGGCCTTCTCAAACAAGAAACCTACCCTTAGGCTGCTGGTCCCGCGCGGTTCTCGAACCATGGAGCGGCTTGCAGATATTTGGGCGGCAGATGTTCGAGATGTCGTGGCCATCGACGTTCAGCCCGTCGACTTTGGTGACCTATTGGCGAGAGTTCGTGCGGGCGATTTTGATATCGCTCTGCTGTCCTTCACCACTAGCGAGGATACCGACCTCTACAGCCTCTTTCACAGCAGTGAGGTGGGCCGGGGGAATATGTCCCGGCTAAAGGAGCCGGCAGTCGACGCGCTCCTAGAAGAACTCCGAGGGGCAATCTCGACGAGCGACGTTGTGCGGGCGTCCAAAGCTCTGCAGCATCAGCTTCTCAGCTTTGCCCCCTTCGCCTTTCTAGCGACCGATGTAAGACTCGGTGTTGTTCGCAAGACCGTCGTCGGCGTTGGAGATACCGCTCCAGGCGAAGGTGCACGCTTCTACGGACGCCTGCAACCGGCTGCCAAGGCGGGCCCATGAACGCTGCGCGCGTTGGGCTCGTGCTCCTCCTTCGAAGTCTCGGCGCAGGTGCTCTCGTGTGCCTGATTTCGTGGTCTCTTGTGGAGTGTGCTCCGGGGACGACGGCGGAGCGCGCGGCGGTTGCAAGTGGCGCTTTGGTCCCCGGTGACGTGCACTCTTCTGTCGAACTTCGGGCCGAACTCATCGCCGAAGTGGCCTCAGAGTTTGACTTAGAAGCGACGCCCGCAGCTCGTCTTCCTCGCCGCGCCGCAGACGCGCTGCGCTTTGACTTTGGTCGCTCGTGGCGCGACGGCCACTCGGTCTGGGGACGGATTGCATCGCGCAAAGGCCTTACGACTCTGCTCTTATGCGTGGCAGCGCTTCTTATCGCCTTGCTGATGTCGGCACTACTGGCCCCACGAAGCGCCCGTCGCCCAAACTCTCGAGGCAGCACGGTCGCAATCGCCTTCTCCGCTTTGATGCTAAGCGTGCCAATCCCGTGGATAGCCCTACTGGCCCTCGACACCCTTGCCTATGGTCATCCATTCTCGTTTGCGCCAAAGGGCGGCATGGATTCGTTTGGCCACGGAATTCTTCCGATCGTTGTTTTGGCATCCGTACCGGCCGCCGTTCTGTGGCGTCACTTGCACCAGGAACTGCTCGATACCGCCGACGCCGCGTGGGTCGTCGCCGCGCGGGCACGGGGGCTCGACGAGACGCGACTTTGGAATCGACATCTTCTGAAGGCAGCGCTGCCAACCGTCTTCGCTCTGGTTCCTGTCATGCTCGCCTATCTGCTCGCAGCCTCAGTTGTCGTCGAGCAGGTCTTTGCAATTGACGGCCTTGGCTCAATGGTGGCAGCCGCAGCAAATCAAGGCGACGTCCCCGTTCTCGTCGCATTCGCATCGCTTAGCGCCATGGTGATTAGCGCAACGTCGCAGAGCATGAACATCGCATCGCGTCTCGTCGACCCACGAAGGACGGGGACCTCGTGAGGTGGATACCAAACGCTGTGCTCGCGCTTGTCTTTGTGCTCGCCATCTTTGCCGACGTCTTTGCGAGCGCCGAGTCGATTTTCGAGACGGAGAATTGGACTGTTTGGGCGCCGATTCGCGCAAACCCAGAGGACGTTCGTCTGGATGGTAAGATCGAAGTGCTGCGCGCGCCCTCGGCGGAGCATGTCTTGGGGACCGATGACCGAGGACGCGACGTCGCCGCACGCCTGATCCACGGCAGTCGGCCCACCCTTATCATCGCGGTGTGCAGCGCTGCCTTGGCAAGCGTCGTGGCAATTCTCTTGGCACTTCTAGCAAGCATTCGGCCGTGGCTCGACCGCCTCGTTCTTGCCCTTTGCGATGTAGTAGCGGCCGTTCCAACGCTTCTACTCGTTTTGCTTGTGCGGGGTCTGTGGGGCGGGGGAGGGCTTCTCGCGCTGATTCTGCTAATCAGCATTCCGAGTGCGGCAGCCACTGCGCGGCTGGTTCGCAAGGGGCTTTGCGGAGCCTTGGCCATGCCGTATTGCGAAGCCGCCGTCGCTCTGGGGCTCAGCCGCTTTCGCGTTTTGTGGAGGCATGCTCTTCCTGCGAGTTTTTCTCAGCTAAAGATTGCCGCGGCGATCACCGCGAGCACCGCGGTGCTTTCCGAGGTAGCTCTTAGCTTTCTCGGGCTTGGGCTTGGGGCAGGCACGCCATCGTGGGGCGAACTCATGCGGCAAGCTCACGAAAATCAGCTTGCCTGGTGGTTGCTTATTCCGGCCGGAATCGCCTCCGCAGGCCTCGCTTGGAGCCTTAGCTCACAGTTCCGTGGCAACCGCGGTGCCCGAGTTCACAACGCGTAGGGTGTAGTCGCCGCTGCCTCGCTTGCCAACAGAGCTCACTCCAACAAGATAGCTGCGATTTGCTTCTGGAATTAATTGCAGCGAAGCCACTGTGTTGTCGGGCGAGCCGCCCGCCACTTGCATGATGCGGCCGCCGCCACTGCTATCTCGCTCACTGGCATCGTAGATCGCGAGTTGCACTCCAAAGGTGGCATCAATATCCAAGATGCTTATGGTGCCCGGCTCCAAGTTGATAAGTTCGAAATAGTCGATGTAGTAGTCACCACCAAAGTCTGGGTCCGTGCCATCCGAGGCCTGCAGGGTTCCGGATTCTTCTGAGAAGGGGGGCTCGCCAGCGCGCACGAAGAGGGTGCGGCCCCCTTGACGATTCGGGCTTGCGACATCGAGTCGAGTTAGATAGATGCCATCGTCGTAACCTGCAAAGTCAACTTGGTTCACGCCGGCTTCGCAGGGGAATTGAGTCGCCGCAATCGGGCCAGTATCGTCCGGATCAAAGGTACACGTGAAGTTGGCACTGGCGGGTGCCGTGGCGTCTCCAAAGAGTGAAAACTGGAATGAGACAGCCTGCGAAGCTTCCACGGTATTGTTCTCAATGCCTAGCATTTCAAATTGGGAGAGCGACCAGCGAACGTCGACATCGCCCCGAAGCTCGCGTGTTGTGGCTTCGTTTGAGAAATCTACTGAGGCATTGCGATTGCGCAGGTTGAGCGTGTAGGCAATGGATTCGCCGCGCATCTGGCCAAGGGCCCATCGTGACATGGCCGAGGTTCGACCGTAAATGCCGGGCTTTCCCGGAAGGCCACAGCCGCGTCCCCAGCTGGTGATGCCGGCATGAAGCCATCGGTGATTGAATGGATCGCGCACCAGAAGTGGCCCGCCGCTATCTCCTTGGCAGGAATCGAGCCCACCGCTTGGAGCGCCAGCACAAATTTGGGTTTCAAAGCTGCGCACTTGCGGGTAGGCCTCGGCGCACACCTCGTCGCTGGTGAGCGGAATATGAACTTCTTGCAGCGCAAGACTTGGGTTGTCGGTGACGCCCCAGCCAATGGTTGTGGAGAGTGCCCCCGCACCGGCAAGCGCTTCATCGTCTGGTCGCATGAGGGGAATCGTGCGAAGTCCGAGTTCTTCTAAGTTTATGCGTTGATCAAGGCGTAGGAGCGACATATCAAATCCCTCGCTGATTTCCCCTGTCCAATCGGGGTGGACGAGAATTTCTGCAACTCTCACAACATGGCCGCCTTCGTCCGCAAGCTGTGAGCCGAGCATGACCGCAACATCCTCCGGCTCACTTCCCTCGCTGCAGTGCGCTGCTGTGAGAACGTATTCATCACTCACAAGCGCGCCGCCGCAGTACTGAGAAAAGTTTGAAGCCGTGCCAAATCCCATGCTCACCATGAATGGGTAGTTCGAGGCATCGACATCCGCGCCACCAATAATCGACAATTGCCCGCGGCCGAGTTTCGGTGCGCCGGCAGGGGTGTCGGCTCCAAGTACGCGGGCATTGGCATCGACCTCATTGCGATAACCAAAGGGCAGCACTTGGCGAATGACGTACTCACCCGCTTCCAATCCGCGAATCGCGTAATCACCTTGAATGCTAGTTGCCGACGATGGCTCGCCAGCATCCTGCAACCCATCTCGATTGAGATCGACAAAGACAGTTATGCCAGCAATCCCAGCCTCGTCCTCTTCTTGCAATCCGTTGCGATCGATGTCGTTAAAGACCCGACCTCGAATGGCCAGCCCATCAAGGCCTGTCGGCTCGCCTTCACAAGCAGCTAGCAAGACCAGCGGAACAACGAGAAGCAGCTTCATGGCCCGAAAATAGCCTGAATTGCACACTAGTGTTGCGTGATTTGCTGCAAGAAGCGGATTCGCTGCGAACTCATGCGCAGTCAGACGATTTTTTTGTGCTGGCGCTCTCACCGCCATACTAAGATCGCGAAGAATGCGCTTCCGAACCGTAGTACTGGTTGCTTTGCTGCACGTTTCCGCATGCGCATTCGATGGATCCAACCAGGTTGCCTCGTCGGACTCAGGGTTTGGTTCCGAGCCCGATGCGCCAACCTCGGGCGGCGACGGCGGGGCTAATCAGTCCGACGCCGGCGAACTCGGCTGCCAAAATTTTGCGTCTCTGTTTAATGCCTGCGCCATCGAGCCAACCAGTGGCGACCTGGCACTGACATTGTCGGGAACCTATACCTTCAACACAGACAACGGGGTGCTCGAAGATCCTGCGGGCGATCCGGTGGAAACCCAGAGCGCAGAAGTCTCGGCGCTCAACGGGACAATTCGTGTTCTCATGACAAATTCGTTTGTCCTGGGCCGCGACAGTGCCTTGCGCGCTGAGGGTGACTTGCCCTTCGCGATTGGTGCCTTTGAAACGCTCTCGATCGAAGGCCTACTCGATGTTGGCCGCGGTGGTGCGGGTGCACGCAGCAACTGTGAGGAGGGCAATGGAAGCGCCGGCGGAGATCTACGTGGTGGCGCTGGTGGCGGTGGTGGTGGCGCGTTTCAAGGCGCCGGCGGAAATGGCGGGCTTGGCAACGGAGATGGCAACACCCAAGGCGAACGCGGGATTGGTGGAACTGCGGACAATGCTCTTCCCGCAAGTCCGCTCGGTGGCTGCCCCGGCGGCGACGGCGGTGAGGGTGAGGATGATGGCGGCAGCGGTGGCGATGGCGGAGGAGCGATCTATCTCTCGTCGGGAACGCAAGTCGTAATCAGTGGTGGCATTCAGGCAGCTGGCGACGGAGCGCAAGGTGGACGCGAAAGTGGCGGAGGCTTTGCGGATGCCGGCGGCGGTGGTGGCGGCTCGGGCGGCTACATTTTTATTGAGGCTCCGACCGTCGTGATTTCCGGTGCCATTGCTGCCAATGGCGGTGGTGGTGGCGAAGGCTCGGGGGATGGTGATCAGGGAAATGATGGCCAACCCGGGAGCCTTAACGCCATTGCAGCGAGCGGTGGAGCGGACGGCTCACCGACTGGGTCAGACGGCGGAGCGGGTTCGTTTGGCGCCGTGCTTGCCGGCCTTTCCGTCGATGTTGCAGAGAACGGCGGCGCCGGCGGTGGTGGTGGCGGTGCGGGCTTCATCATCATTGCGGCAGACAATGCGATGCTCGCTGGCAGCATCTCGCCGCCAGCCTTGTAGCAATCACGGCAGCGGCGCACTTCGGAGCGAAATGCGCTTGCCTAGCGTTGCGAGTGTCGTTCGCCTGTTGCGTTCGACACCCGTTTCGCAATCAGAGCCTACGGCGCAGCCTCGGTAGCTGCTTCCTTGGCGGCCTTCTTTGCTGCGCGGTCCGCATCCTTTGCCTCTTTGAGTGTCTTGTTGGTGCCAAAGGGCTTTGCCGCATTTACGGGCATCGAAAAGGTCGCGTGCTTTAGTGTCTTGGCATCTGGCGTGTAGAGAACGACGTTCTGAGCGGTGTCTGCCGCCACATCTAGGTAAAACTCGTAGACCTTGGTTGCCGAAGTACAGCCCTTCTCCAGCCCCTTGTGGAACGTGAGCGTGTGGGTACCAGGGGCGAGATCGATTTCGATTTGCTGGGTGCCACCGAGCAGTGATGCTTGAAAGCCCATCGCCTCAACCCGCTGAGTCATACACTTCTCTTTGCCGTCTCGGTCAAGGCCTCTTTATGAGCGCTAAGCTGGCCTGCGCGCAAAACGACATAGCCCTTGCCTTCCGGCGGAGCATCGGGAGTATTCGACTTTTCTAGATCGTCCGATGTCTCCCATCCGATGTCTCCCAGTAGTTGCCATTGGAAAACGAGCCATCTTCTCGTCCTTCATCGCAAAGTTGATGACTCGCGCCTTGCCTTCGTAAAACTCTGTAGGAGCCGGTAGCTCCTTTTTCACCGGGGCAACGACCTCCGCTTTTGGCGCGGCGACATCGACAGTTGCCTTTCAAGCGAGTCTTCATCACACACCTTTGTTTTGAGAAAGGGGAGATTGCAGGAAGAGTTCTGGACTCGAGCCACAGCATTGGGAGGGTTTTGCGCTAGCCCTTTACGCTTCCTGCGGTTAGGCCGCCAACGAGATAGCGCTGTAGGAAGTAAAACAGCGCCATCACGGGCAGGCTGGTCAGAATCGCACCAGCGGCAAATAGGCCCCAATCGGCGGAATACTGGCCAACCGAGCTCTTTAGGAGAACCGGCAGTGTGTAGGCGCTATCGTCAGTGAGAAAGGTCGAGGCGAGGATGAACTCGTTCCATGCGGTCATAAATGAGAACAGCCCGGTGACCGCCAAGCCTGGTTTGGCCAGAGGCAGCATGATCATATAGAAGATTTTGAACGAGCTGGCGCCGTCGAGCCGGGCGGCCTCTTCAAGCTCTTTTGGGAGTGAGTCGAAGTAGCCTTTTAAGGTCCATACGCAAAAGGGAATTGCCGTGGTCGCGTACACAAGGACAAGGCCGAGGAGACTGTTAAGGAGCCCAAGCTTGTGCAAGATAACGTAGAGCGGCATGAGCAAGAGCGTGCCGGGAAACATTTGCACCGCGAGAAAGGTTGCGATCCCAAAGCGGCGGCCGGCGAAGCGAAATCGGCTGAGGGCGTAGGCGGCAGTACACGCCAAAAAGAGACCGACGACGGTGGTGGCAAGGGCGACCAAAGCCGAGTTCCACGCATAGCGCAGAAAAAGCAAGTCGCCGCTCGAGTTTGCCGAGGTGAGTAGGTTCTCAAAATGCTCTAGGGAAAACTCTGTTGGTACTGGCGATACCGATGTCGCGAAGTTGCGACCGGGTTCAAAGGCCTTTTTCAGGATCACCATGACCGGATACAGCACGACCACGGTGAGCATGCTGATGCCGAGGTAGACCAGCCCTTGGGAAAGCGGTTTTGGAGCGCGTCGGTTCATTCTTCGTCCTTCTTGGCGAGGCGTGAGCCGATGACAGTCCATAGAATGAGGATCAAGAAGATGATGGTGGCGTAGGCCGCAGCAAGGCCGTAGCGCTCGCCGCGCTCGAACGCCCATCGATAGGCCTCCGTGACGAGGATGTCGGTGCCGCCGCCCGGTCGGCCATCCGAGACTAGGTAGATGACGTTGAACATGTTGAACGTCCAAATCGCACCCAGGGCGAGGGCGGGCAGCATGGCGGGCATCAGGTGCGGAATGGTGATGTGGTGGAAGCGCTGCCAAGGGCTTGCGCCATCGACCTCTGCGGCCTCGTACATATCGCCGGGAATGTTCTCAAGCGCACCCAGCGCCACCACCATCATAAAGGGAAAGCCAAGCCACGTATTGGTAGCGACGTTGGAGGCAAAGGAGGTCGACCACTCGGAAAACCAATTGACTTTGTCGAGGCCAACCGTCGAAAGCACCGAGTTGATGGCGCCGTACTCGAACTGAAACATGCCCTTCCAAATGAGAGCGGTGATGTAGTTGGGAATTGCCCATGGCAGAATGAGCAGCATGCGAAATCCGTGACGCCCTTTGAGCCAGCGCTGCCGAAGTACGAGAGCCAAGCCAACACCGATCGAGACATGCAGGACCACGTTCACAGCGGTCCACGCGACGGTGACCCCTAGGGTAAACCAAAAGTTGAGCGGGTCGGATAGCGAGCGACCGTCGCCGCTAAGAATTTGTATGAAGTTGTCGAGGCCTACAAAGGTCCACTCGCCGTGGTTGTTGTTGTAGAAGCCCAAGCCGAGCCCAACAACGAAGGGGATGCCGACCAAGACGAGCATGGCTGCTGCGGTTGGCGTGAGAAAGGCGTAGGCAATGCCGCCTTTGCGAAATTCTCGACCAGCGCGGCGCAGGGAGCCTCGCCAGTCGGCCCAGGCTATGAGCATTGAGCAGCCGATGACGACAAGCGCCATCGCCAACCCACTCCAGAGAAAGGTAGGTACAGCGAGCCCGCTGGCGCCCAGGGCAAGACCCAAGGGCCGCGCGCCGCCACCGACCAAGGTGCCCGCAGCGCATACCAGTGAGCCCATAACCACCAGACCAAGAACCACAAGCCATGGAAAAGGTTCGGGCCCTTTGGGCGGAGTCGTAATGGCGACGGCGACGCCACCTCTCGCCGGCTGTGCAGCGATTACGTAGTCGCTATCAATTATAAGTTCCACAAAGGCGCCACTCTTGTCGAACGTATTGGCGGCATCGTAGATTCGTTTGTCAAACGCGTGTGCGCCGGTGCCACCAAGGCGACGTTGGCTGCCATCGGCTTCGGTAACACTGCGCTCTCGGAGAAATTCGTACTCTCTCGATTGCACTGCCGGCGACACCAGGTAGGCGGCGACAACGTTGTCCATGGGGAGAAGCCCTTGAGCGACAGAAGAGGCTGCGTGTTTGGCGCGAGCGAGCTCCCGGTGCTCAAAGGCGGCGTTTCGATAGCCAACAAAGGTGCCCGTTGCAACGATGACCGAGACCAGGGCTGCGAGCACGTAGGCATGCCACCAGTCGCGTCTCAAGGCTGGCCCTCCGAGTAGCTCTGCATCTCGGATTCGGCCGAGCGCAGGGCATCCGCAACATCGGCGCCCTGATCAATGACTTTTAACAGGGCATTTTGATACGGTGTCCACACCGATCGCATGAGCGGCGAAGCCGACATGGGAACGGTGGAATCGAGTTGCTTTCGAAATGCCATGAGCGCGGCATTCTCCGAAATTGTCTTATCGCTATAGGCCGCTTGATTTGGAACAATTTGTTTGGCCTTGCCGGCGCGAAAGACGGCCTCAGCATCGCTTGTAAGTGCTTCCAGTACCGCAAACGCGCGATCCTTGTTTCTCGCTCGAGAGGACATCAGGATGCCTTCGACACCCAAGAAGGGTTTTGCTGCGAGCCCGGTCTCGGAGACGATCGGCAGGGTTGCAACCGCCCACGGAACCTCGGGATTGATGTCGTTTTGAAACCAAGGCCCCGAGATGGCCATGGCGGCTTTGCCTTCGTTAAAGAGGGTGGCAACCATGCGCGCATCAACGCCGCCGGGAACAACTTTGTCGCGGTCGAGTTTTCGAGCGAAGGAGAGCGCAGCAACGGCCTCGGGGGTCGCCAAGCTCGTGCGCCCGCCGTCTTTGTCAAAGAGGCTTCCTCCAAAGCCGTGGAGCCAGGGCGCGTGTGGGTAGAGATTGGTGTTCTCGTAGACAAGCGGGTATCCATCCCAATCGCCTTTGTAGAGCGCGTCCATCGCAAAGAACTGATCGGTCTGGGTTGGAGGCTCGCTGAGAATGTCAGTCCGGTAGAAGAGGGCAACCGACTTCACTGCCAGTGGTAGGCCGTAGAGCGAGCCCTCGTAGCTCATCGCCGAGATTGCTTCAAAGGCGTATCGAGCGGCGATGCGATCGTCCACATAGTATTCGAGTGGCTCGATGAGGTGATTCGCTGTCCAATGGCCAATGCGGTCGTGAGCAAAGACGAAAAGGTCGGGGCCGTTGCCGTTTGGAATGGCTGCGGTGAGTTTGTCGGCGAAGGCCTCGTACGGAACCGATACCAAACGCACCGTGATGCCGTGCTCCTGCTCGATTCGCAAGACCGAGTCTCGCAGCGCCTCTTGCTCAGCTCCGCTGTAAGCGTGCCACAGCAGGATGCTATTTGGGTCGGCATCGGCGCGACAACCAAACATAAGAACCAGGAGGAGGGTGAGCAGGCGAGGCATGAGAAGTTCTTAGAGGCGGTTCTCGCTGGTGGCGTCAAAGACGTGCAGTTTGTCGGTGGGAAGGTAGAGCGTGAGATTGTCGCCTTCGCGAGCCGGCGCATGGGCTTCGGTGCGAACCGTCAATTCACCTGCTGCGCTTTGCACGTGCAGGAGAACTTCTGCACCCAGAACTTCTCGTAGGTGAACGCTGGCGCGCATGGTGGGAGCGTCCGCGCTTCCCTCGAGGCCAATCGACTCGGGGCGAATTCCGACGGTGACGTTCTCACAGTCGCGCACTTCTTTGCTTAGGGGCAACGAGAAGCCTTCGCCACTGGCGTGAACGGTGTCGTCTCGGCGCTGCGTTACTGCCGATAGAAAGTTCATTGCAGGCGTGCCAAAGAAGCCGGCAACAAAGCGGTTGTTTGGGTTGTCGTAGATCTCGATTGGCGAGCCAACTTGCTGTACCAGGCCATCTTTTAGAACCACGATTCGATCCGCCAAGGTCATCGCCTCGATCTGATCGTGGGTCACATAGAGCGATGTCGTCTCGGGGCTCGAGTTGTGAATGCGCGCAATCTCCTTGCGCATCTCTCCGCGAAGCTTTGCGTCCAAGTTGCTCAGCGGCTCGTCAAAGAGAAAGACCTTGGGGTTGCGCACTACCGCTCGGCCAATCGCAACCCGTTGGCGCTGCCCGCCAGAAAGCGCTTTGGGTTTTCGCTCCAGGTAGTCGTCAATGCTAAGCGAGCGGGCGACCTGCTGAACCCGTTCGCGAATCTCCTTCTCGTCGCACTTTTGAATTCGCAGGGCGAAGGCGAGATTGTCGAAGACGCTCATGTGCGGGTAGAGCGCGTAGCTTTGAAAGACCATCGCAATGTCGCGATTTGCCGGTGGCACGTTGGTCACGTTGGTATCGCCGATAAAGACGTTGCCGGTCGTGGCTTCTTCCAAGCCGGCGACAATTCGAAGCGTCGTGGATTTGCCGCAGCCCGAAGGACCAACGAGGACAGCAAGCTCGCCGCTCGGGATCGTTAGGTCGAGGCTTTCGAGGGCAGGGCGGGAGACCGCGTCGTAGCGCTTGCTCACACCAGTAAGACGAACTTCACTCATTACTGTGAGCTGTTAGCAAACCGTCGGCCAGGCCGAATCCCCTGATTTCATTGAGCGAGTAGGCGCTCGTCACACAAGTGTTGCATTGTGCACGTTGCCTTTCTCAACAGAGCCGAAGGCTGTACAACCCTGGCAATGATGATGCGCGCCCTGGTCTTGGTCTCTCTTACCGCCTGCCTCGTCGTTGGTTGCTCCAAGAAAATCGACGATCACGGGGCATCGGATGTCGACTTTAGCAATCCAAAGCGCGTTGTCTCGTCGATCTTCTTTGCGGCCCAAGAAGGTCAGAGTGCGCACCTCGCGAGCCTCTGCGATCCGAAGGGAGAGGCCAACGTGCATGCGCGTCGCATTTGCGCGCAAGTTGTGGACGGAAGTGATTGGCCCGAGTTTGTGGAGCAGTTTGCCAAAGGCAAGCTCATTGGCGAGGCCCGAGTGAGTGGCGACTGGGCGCAAGTGAACTTCGTCTTTGGCCCCAGCGGCACCACCTCCGAGACCATGGAACTCACTCGCCGCGACGGCAAGTGGTATCTGCTAGCGTTCTAAACCTTCTTCGATAGCAACTCGGTGTAATTCGCTTAGGAATATATCGGATCGTCACGCTTAGGAATATTTCGGAGCGCCGCTTCGCTTAGGGCATGCGCCAAATGAGCGCTGTGCGGTCACGGCTTGCAGAAACGAACTGGCTGCCATCGGGCGCGATGGCAATGCTTGTGACGACACCTTCGTGTCCTTCAAGTTTTGCGGTTTGCTCGCCACTCGCAACGTCCCACACCCGAACCATCTCATCGTTGCCACCAGAAATTACGCTCTTGCTATCGGGGCGAAACGCCAGCGCTCGCACCGTGCCATCGTGGCCATCTAGAGTGCGTCGGCGAGTCCAATCCTTGGTATTCCAAAGCTGAATCTCGTGACCATCGCCGGCGGTCGCAAGCAACTCTCCATCGGGTGAGAAGGCGACAGCAAAGTTTGCTGCGGTATCGCCCGGGTTAAGTTCGGCAATCTCTTGGCCGCGATTTAGGTCAACAACGCCAACGACGCGAGCGCTGCCGGCAATCGCAAGCAAGTTGCCATCAGCAGAAAGCGCGATGTCGTAAATCGCCGAGTAGCGGCGACCGTCGTAGGCTTGAATTTGATTGCCCGATTTTCGATCCCAGGCCCAAACACGTCCAATCTGATCGCCTGTGATCACTCGGTGGCCGTCTGGTGTCATTAGAAAGTCGTTGACGGCCCCGCCGACGCCCTCAACCGCCACACCATCAGCATCCGTGGCAGTTGTCCAAGTGCGAACCAAGGCGTCGGCGCCGGCGCTAAAGACTGTCGCGCCATCAGCAGAGAAATTCGCAGCATTTACCATGCCGGCAGCCCCATCCAACACGCCCGTACTCTTTGCTGACTTCGCATCCCAAAGTCGCACCGATCGATCTTCGCTCGAGGTCACAATTTGCGTACCGTCGGGAGAGTAGGCAACCGAGGTAATCGCGCCTCGGTGTCGCTTCGGCTCGAGCAACAGCGAGCCGTCCTTTGCGTTCCACAACCACCAGCGACCAGCTTCGGATCCTCGGGCTCCGCCGTGCTGGCTCCACGAAATCAGAAGATTTCCGTCGGGGGAAAGAGCCATGAGCTGAGCGTCCAGCCCATCGATTCCGGGCAATTCCTCAATCAGTTCGCCGTTTGTTGGATTCCATTTGCGAAACCAGGAATCGCCACCGGTCGAGTAGAGTTGCTTGTTATCGGCTGTGTACGCCAAGTTCTCGACGGTGCGGTCGTGGGCTTGCATCGAGAAGGGCTCGCCAGCTTCGGGCTTGTACCAAAGGTAAATGTTCTCGTCGGCGCTGCCAAACGCAAAACTTGAGCCGTCCGAGGCAATTGCCGAACTTTTGATTTCCTTACTAACTTTGCCAAGCTTTGTGGCGCCCTTGATGGAATAGTTCTTAGTATCGACTTCGATGGCAAAGGCGTGCCCATCCTCGGTTCCAATCGCCGCCCATCCAGCTTTTGGAGCGCAGCTTAGGGTGGTGGGATCTTGCCAATCCCCTTTAAAGGTGGTGCTCTCACCATCGAGGTCCCAAATGCGAATGTCGCCCTTTTCAAAGGCGGCCATCAGGCGCTTCTCACTTAGAAAGCACAGGCCAATCAGCGGGCTGCTCGCTGGAACTTGTGCTTGCTTCTTGCCACTGCTCATGTCCCAGAGTTGGACAGTGGTTCCCTCGTCATCCCCAGTCGCCAACACGCTGCCGCTTGGCGAAATCGCCATGACATCGCCCGGGCTCTCGTGCTCGAAAACGATTCCGCGGCTGCCATCGGTTAGGTTCCAAACCTGATAGCCATCCCGATGCGTGGAAATGATTTGGCTGCCTTCGGGCGTGAACATCATGTGGCGAATGCTGCGGTCCACCATGCGAAGACTTCCGAGACGCCCAATGGCACCTTCTGGAAGCTCGTCACCATAGAGGTCGAGGTTGGCATCGCTTGCCGGCTTGGTCTGCGGTGCCGTAGGATCTGTGATCGCAGCGTGGTCAACATCTGGCGGCTTGCTCTCGCGACTTTTGCACGAGGCTGTGCAGGAGACAACGACGAGGAGCGAGAGCAGCGACAACGGCCTTTGCATGCCGGGAGGCTATCACGCGCCCCAATCCCTATGGTTGGCGTGAGCCACCAGAGCGCAGTGCCCCAGGGCCCAGGCTGGCAAGCACTACTCGACGCCGTACTGCCGAAGCTTCTTCCAAAGCGTCGTTCGATTGATGCCGAGGATTGACGAGGCCTTTGTCTTTTGGCCTTCGCAAGCGTCGAGAACGCGCAAAATGTGGCGACGCTCAAGTTCGTCGATTGAGATGAGTTCATCGACGGTGGCTGCAGCTCGCTTGGGCGCAAGTGTTGCTCGAATCTCAAAGTCTTCGACACCGAGTTCCTCGCCAGAGGCCAGGACAACCGCGCGTTCGACCGCGTTTTCAAGCTCTCGGATATTTCCGGGCCAGGCCTGTTTGATAAGCCATTCATAGGCATCCTGCCGAATGGCCAACGGGGCTCGTCTCGATTTCTCGGCAGCTCGCATCGCAAAATGCAGCGCCAGATCCGGGATGTCGCGCGCGCGATCGCGCAGTGGCGGAACGTCGATGGTGATGACGTTAAGCCGATAGTAGAGGTCTTCCCGAAACGACTTGTCTTCGACAAGCTCAGCCAATTGCCGATTGGTTGCGGCGATCAGACGAGCGTCGACCTTGGTTGGCTTGCTGGCACCAACCGGTCGAACTTCGCTCTCCTGCAGGGCCCGCAAGAGCTTTGGCTGGAGTTCCAACGGCAGCTCGCCAATTTCATCAAGAAAGAGAGAGCCGCGTTCCGCTGCGACAAAAAGCCCTTGTTTGTCGGAGGTCGCGCCAGTGAACGATCCGCGAAGGTGTCCGAAAAGTTCTGATTCGAGTAGCGAGCCGACCAAGGCTCCACAATTGACAGCGACGAAGTTGTGGCCCGCTCGAAATCCTTCGTAGTGAATGGCCCGCGCCACAAGTTCTTTGCCGGTCCCGCTCTCGCCGGTAATGAGCACCGTCGCCTCGGACTTTGCAACCTTGGCAATGGTTGCGCGCAACTCCTTCATCGGCGCGCTTTGGCCAAGGAGACGGCCGTAGCCGAGCTCTTCTCGAAGTTGCTGGTTCTGCGAACGCAGCCTGTCTTCGTCGAGGGCGCGATCGGTGGCCATGCGCAATTCGTCCGGCGTAAAGGGCTTGGTGAGATAGTCTCGTGCACCGAGTTTCATGCCTTCCACGGCGGTTGCAATCGAGGGAAAGGCAGTCATCAGAAGAACCGTCGGGGCGTCGCGATGCGCGAGAAGTTGCTCGACAACACCAATGCCGCTCATGCCGGGCAGATTGATGTCGCTCACAACCAAGTCAAAGCGCTTTGCCCGAGCGGCTGCAATGCCCGCTTCGCCTGTCTCTGCAACTTCGACCGTGTGACCTGTGCGCCGCAGAATGTCCGCACAAAGGCTTCGGATACCCGGTTCATCGTCGATCACTAAGATGTTGGCGCTCATACCTTTTCCTCTTCTACTCGGCTCGGCAGCGTGGGTATCACGAGCGTCATACAAGTGCCATTGCCGCCGTCTCCGTTGCCCGCTTCAATGCTCCCACGAAACTCGCTAACCAAGTGTTTGACGACAGCGAGGCCCAGCCCTGTTCCCTGCGATGCTTTCTTGGTCGTATAAAACGCATCAAAGACTCGGCTCTGCTCGCCCACAGCAATTCCTGGGCCCTCGTCGCGCACCGTCGCCACGACGGCATCGCCTACTACCTTCGCCTGCACCCAGATATTGCCGCCTTGCTCCATGGCCTGGGCAGCATTCTGGATAAGATTGACAAAGATCTGTTGCAAGCTCTGACTTCCGGCAGCGACCTCTGGCAGGGCTTGGTCAAACTCCAGCGTTAAACGAACCTTCATCTTCTTAAAAGACGGATCGAGTAGGGTTTGTACCCGCTGCAGTACTGAGAAGAGGTTTGCCGTGCCCGGTGTGCCACTTTCCGAGCGTGAATACTCCAGCATCGTGCTCACGATGGTCTTCATGCGAGTGGCCTCATCGGAGATGAGCACAAGACCCGCACGATCTGGGTGGTCCTCGCTCTTGTCTTCGGCAAGTAGCTGCGAGTAGCCAAGAATGGTCGTAAGGGGATTGTTGATCTCGTGGGCAACGCTTGCTGCCATGGTACCAACGGTTGCAAGCCGGTCCTCGTGGGCCAGAGCTGCTTGTAGCGCCTCGCGCTCGGCGATTTTCGCCGCCATCTCTTCGAGGCGCTTGGCCAGTACACCCATTTCTCCCGGCGCCCTTAAAGGCGGGGATTCGGTGTGCACTTGGCCCTCGGCAATGGCATCGGCCCGCTTCGACAAAAGCCAGAGCGGGCGCGTGAGTTGGGTTGCCAGCATTGCTCCTAAGACAAGTACCAAGGCAAGAACAACAAGCGCGGTGATAGCGGTATCCCATGCAGCTTGTCTGGCAAGGGCAAAGGCCTCCGCCTCAGGTTGGTCGAGCACCAGCACCCAGGGCACAGCTCGCCTCGATTGAAATGCGACCAAGCTGCGATAGATCGATAGCCGACCATGCGCTCGGACTTCTCCTTCGCCGGCACGTCCCAGGGCTGTCTGAACCACGGACTCAAGCGTTGGATCGCGCTTTGAGAGTGCGTCGCCATCGGTGCGCGCGATGGCGTGGCCCCGGCCGTCGAGCACAACGAGCCGGCCACCTTTGCCGACCGGAACGCCTTCAATGGTGTTGGCAACAAAGCTCAAATCGATGCGAGCGACAAGCACACCAATGCGCTCGCCCGCCCGGTTGCGCGCTTGGGTTACAACGGGCACGTAGGGCGTACCTTCGTCGTAGACAACATCGCCAATAAACCCACCAAAGCTGTGTGCGCCTAAGTTGGGTTCCGCTTCTCGCGGCTCTCCAAATATCGTCTTGCCATCGATGTCGAGGATGCTGAGGTCCGAGTAAATGGGAACCTCTCGGTGCAAACGTCGCCAAAGTCGGTGCATCACGCGCTGCGACTCAGGGCTGCTGGTCTCGCCGACTGCGAGTTCGTCTGCCCACCAGGCACCGGCAAGTTCCAGCGAGCGTCGGGCGCCTTGAAGCGTTTCATCGAGCGAAGAGGCCAGGGCACTTACCTGCGCAAGGCGCCCGCGAACCACCTCAGATTCGACCTCTGCGTTGGCGCGATACATCGCAAGGGATCCGACCACGAGCACCGGCAAGATGGCTGCGATAGCAAGAATTATTCTTACTCTGGAACGAATGCTCAGATTCATTCGGGTGCCTCAGGAGGCAAGTGGTAGAGCCTTCGCCACGCGCGGTTTACTCCCGCGAGCGCTTCTTCTGCCGTGGCGTCTTCTCCAACAACAGCGAGTACCGCGGGCGAAAGATCGTCAAATAGCTCGGGGGCGTGCACATGGCGCGGCATGGGCATGGTGCCGACTAATGCTTGATAGAACGCGTTTGCGAGGGTGCCAGCACCTGCGAGCCCGTCTTTTGTTACCGGAATCGAGCCCAAGGTCTTTGCCCAGTCGGCTTGAAGGATAGGAGAGCTGAGGGCAAGTGCGAGGTCCCACGCCTCTTCGGTGTTCTGGGTGCACTTTGGTACCACCAAGACCTGCCCGCCTCGCGGCGCGTAGGCGCCTGGGAATGCGCTTACCTGTAGAGTCTCGGGGTTGCCATCAGCGAGCGCGGGCAAATCCCATGGGCCGGTAAATGCGATGTCGATGTCATCATTGCGAAACGCGCGAATCATCGCGTGTGATGGGCTGCGTTCCTCTAGGACATCCATGGCGACTCCCGAGTGAAAGAGCGCGGCAAAGCGTTTGAGCGCCCGAACCGCGTCTGGGCTGTCGATATCGGGCGGGCCGCCAGATGTCGCCAGTGTGACACCTTCGGCGCGGAGAAACGCCAGTGCCCAGTAGCCATCGATTAGCATACCAATTCGCGGGCCCTCGTTCACTGAGAGTTTTTCTAATTCTTCCAGCGACGGTATCGGCCACAGAATGTCGCGATTGCGTTTGCGGATTAACGCGAGACCATCGAGGCTTTGCGGAATCCCGTAGGCCGCGCCCTGATAGCGCACCAAATCCTGGGCTTCTTGCAGCCACTCTCGCTGGTGCCAAATTGGGGTGGGCACCTCGCGAATCAACTCGGCATCAACCAGCCCTGGAATCCGCGTGGAATCAATGCGCAAAAGATCCGGGCAAGCGCCCTCGGCCAGCGCACTTCGAATTCGAATGTTGGCGACCGCGAATGGCAAGATTGTCGTGACGACTCGGCGCTTCCGGCTCTTGCCGAGCCAGGCCTGGAGAGCGACGCTCTCCTGCTGATTAAATGTGTGCCAGAACTGCAGCGCTTGGCCCTTCGGCGGGGTCGAGGATGCACAACTGCACAGCGCGATACTGGCGAGCAGGAGAAGCATTGCGGAGGAGCATTTCACCGGCATCGACCATACCTGATGCCGTGCGAGATCTCCTCGGCCTGTGGTACAAGCCCCGAGTGCGCAGCATGACGGGCTACGGCCGGGGCAAAAGTGAAGTCGACGGGGCGGCCATCACAGTAGAGATTCGCTCCGTCAATCATCGATTCTTGGACCTCAAGCTGCGCGGTGCGTCGCTGGAACCCAAGCAAGAGGAACTCCTCCGCAAACGCATTGGCGATGTAATCACCCGCGGTGCGCTAAGTGTCTCGATTCGCCTGGATCGCCAAGCGGGGCAGGGCACACCACAGGTCGATACCGCTGCGGCGCAGAAGGTTCACAGCGATTTGCGTGCCCTCGCTGCCGAGTTGGGGATGAGCACCGAAATTCCGCTCTCTTTGGTGGTTCGCCAGAGCGGGGTAATGGTGGCGGCAACCGCCTCCGCTGCCGAGACCGAAGCCCAGACCGCGGCTCTCGGCGTCTGCATTCTCAATGCAGCCAACTTGGCTCTTGCCGAGCTCGTCGAAATGCGCGCGGCCGAAGGCGCCGCCTTGCAAAGCGATATCGAAGCCCGTTTACAAAGGCTTGCGGCTCTCGCCACCGAACTTGGCGAAGACGCGGAAACTGGCCCTGCCGACGCGCAAAAGCGCCTAGAAGACCGGTTGGCAAAGCTTCTAAAGAACAGCAACATCGAAGTCGACGAAGCGCGACTTGCTCAGGAAGTCGCGGTTTTGGCCGACAAGCTAGATGTGACTGAAGAGCTTGTGCGCCTATCGTCCCACTTTGAGCAGCTTGGCCTGCTGGTCGTCGATGCCAACCCCGTGGGGCGCAAACTCGATTTCCTGGTTCAAGAGCTCGGCCGCGAGTTCAATACGGTCACGTCAAAAAGTCAATCAGCCAACGTCGCGCGTCTCGTCGTCGACGCCAAGGCCGAGTTAGAAAAAATCCGAGAGCAAGTTCAAAACGTCGAATAAGCCCATGTCGAGTCAGCGCGGAAGTCTAGTTATTATCTCCTCTCCTTCGGGAGCTGGGAAAACCACCCTATCTCACAAGCTCCTCAAGGAGTTTGATACGGTAAAGTTCTCAGTTTCGTACACCACGAGGCCAATACGGCGCGGAGAAGTCGACGGCAAAGATTACAGCTTTGTCACCGAAGAGCGATTCGAAGAGATGGTCGCCGCCGGAGATTTTGCCGAGTGGGCAATTGTTCACGGCAATCGCTACGGCACCGCGCGGGCGGTTGTCGAAGGCGCACTAAACGAGGGCCACGATGTTGTTTTCGACGTCGACTGGCAGGGCGGCCTGGAGCTCAGCAAGCAGTGGCCCGACGATGCACTGATGATTTTTGTCCTCCCACCAGACCTGCGCATTCTCGAGGAGCGGCTGCGGCGCCGAGCAACCGATGCAGAAGACGTCATCGAGCGGCGTCTAAAAATGGCAATCGAAGAGATTGGCCATCACGACATCTACCCGCACAAGATCATCAACGACGACCTGGAGCAGGCCTATACCGTGCTGCGAGCTGTCTACCTTTGCCGACGCCAGGGCGATGAGGCGCCGCAAAGCGCGCGGGATGTTGTGGCAGCGAACCACGCTGAAAACGTTGGTAAGCACGCGGTGCGTCTGGTGACCGACGGTCAAGCGCAGCGCAGCCAAGGCCAGTAGTTTGGCAGCGGCCTTAGGGAAGGGTACCCTTGTGGGCAGTTGTACAACTATGTCGCGCCTCGATCAGATTCTCGCAAATATTGAAACGTATCACCCAGAGGCGGACCTTGCGGTCGTGCGACGGGCCTACGAGCACGCGGCTGCTGCCCACGAAGGGCAAACCAGAAAGTCTGGCGACCCCTACGTCACGCACCCGCTAAATACTGCGCACATCATTACCGAGCTTAAGCTCGACGTCGCAAGTGTGTGTGCCGGGCTGCTTCACGACGCCGTGGAAGACACCAGCATGACCGTCGAAGAGCTCTCAGAAGAGTTCGGAACCGAGATTTCGTTCTTGGTCGATGGTGTCACCAAACTTGGCAAGCTGCCCTACAGTGACCGCGAAGATCGGCAGGCCGAAAACTTCCGCAAGATGCTCTTGGCGATGTCAAAAGACATTCGCGTCATCTTGGTAAAGTTCTGTGACAGGCTCGATAATATGCGCACGTTGGAGCATATGCCGGCTCACAAGCAAGAGCGCATCTCCAACGAGACCATGCAGATTTACGCGCCCCTTGCCGCTCGCCTCGGCATTCAGTGGGTCCGCGTCGAGCTTGAAGACCTGTGCTTTAAGTACTTGCATCCAGACGAATACGTGTCGCTAGAGGCTGCAGTCGCGCAAACAAAGGGCGAGCGCCAGCGCTATATCGAGGAGGTCGAGAGCCTATTACAAACGCAGATGGCCGAGTGCGAAATCGATTGCGAGGTTAAGGGCCGGGCAAAGCACCTCTGGTCCATTCGCAACAAGATGAAGCGAACCGGGCGCACCTACGAGGAAATCCACGACGCCACCGGCTTTCGAATCGTCACAAAAGACTTGGGGCAATGCTATGCCGCCCTCGGAATCGCGCACTCGAAGTGGAAGCCCATTCCCGGGCGTTTCAAAGACTACATCGCGCTTCCCAAGCCCAATATGTACCAATCGCTGCACACCGCAGTCATTGGCCCAAAGGGCGAGCGCATCGAGATTCAAATCCGTACCGAAGAGATGAACTCGGTTGCGGAATGCGGCATTGCGGCCCACTGGAAGTACAAAGAGGGCAAGAGCGGCGTTGTTTCTGGCGATGACGAGAAGAAGTTGGCCTGGCTGCGCCGCATGATGGAGTCGCAGCGCGACTTAAAGGATCCTGCCGAGTTCATCGAGTCGGTCAAACTCGATCTCTTTGGCGACGAGGTCTACGTCTTTACTCCGAACGGCGATGTGAAGTCGCTACCCAAGGGGGCGTGCCCCATCGACCTTGCCTACGCGGTTCACACCCAGGTTGGTGACCACTGCTCGGGAGCGCGGGTAAACGGCGTGATCGTCCCGCTGCGCTACCAGCTTCGCAATGGCGACACCGTCGACATCATCACAAGTCCCGCGCAGAAGCCGAACAAAGACTGGCTAAAGCTCGTAAAGACATCGCGGGCCAAAACTAAGATTCGTCACAAGCTGCGCCAAGATCACCGCGACCGCGCTTCGGAGCTTGGACGCGAGCTTCTGGAGAAAGAGCTTCGCAAATACGGCCGTTCGTACACAAAGTCGCTAAAGAACGGCGATATCGAGAAGGCTGGGACCAAGCTCAAGTGCCACAGCATAGAGGATCTGCTCTGCCAACTCGGCTACGGCAAGCACACCGCAGTGCAGGTTCGCGAAATCTTGGTTCCCGATGCCACTGCAGCCAAAAAGGACGCAGACGACGCCGGCAACTCCTTCACAAAGATTCTTCGCAAGGTCACCCGCCGCAACCATGGCAGCGGAATTAAGGTGCAGGGCGAGGACGGCATCCTGGTGCGCTATGCGCGCTGTTGTAGCCCGCTGCCTGGCGATTCGATTACCGGCTTCATTACCCGTGGTCGCGGCGTCACCGTGCATACCAAGGGCTGTACGAAGGCCCTCGACATGGATCCGGACCGACGCATCGATGTCGAATGGGACGATGGCTTCATCGGGCAGCATCCGGTCGCCATTCAAGTGCTCTGTGCCGACAAGCCTGGGCTTCTCGCAACCATCTCTCAGTCGTTCTCCGATACTGGCGTCAACATCACGCAGGCCCACTGCCGGGCCACCGAAGACCATCGGGCAGTGAACACCTTTCACGCAATCGTCACGGATCTGAAGCAGCTCAAGCTGGTAATTCGCGCACTTAGCAAGATCAGCGGCGTCTACTCGGTCGATCGCGTGAGTGGCGATCACCAGTAAGCAATGTGAATGACATGAGCGTCCATGAGGCTCTTGACAGGGTGAATGCCCTCGGCTATTACTCGCCGCTCAATGGCTTCTGAATCGAAAAAGACCAAAGGAAAGCGCCGCCGACGTAAGAACCGTATGGGGCGTGCACGTAAGAACAAGCTGGCTCTAGCGTCTACGCTAAGCACCGAGGCGCTATTCGCCGGATTCGGTGAGCCCGGTCAGCCCGCTCCTGCAGCGAACAGCTAGCACTCGCTAGTCGTTTCGTTCCCTACGTATTCCAATTCCGCACGGGTGAAATAGCCTGTGCGTTTTTGCGTTTCGGGGGCGCGATGTTGCGTATCAAAATCGAACCCGATGGCGAACGCAGGGCGACAATTCGCTATTGTCGCTGCGCCAAGAAAATTGGAAATGTTCTAATACGAGAGATCTCGCATAAGAGATCTCGCGCGAAGACCGTGGCAAATCTCTAGGGCAAATCCCTACGAGAGATGTAGACGGCCTGTTTCCGACGCACGACGCAACATGGTGCGAAGTGGGGCAGCACCAAAGGTGCCGCGCTGATCGAAGCGAACCCCAAAGCCGTCCTGGGAGTCGACCTTGCCAACCCAAGCGACTCGGCCATCGACCCGGTAAACCGACTTTGAATCTGTTCCAGGGCTGATGTCGAGGGAAACTCGCGTGCCCACCAAGGGCGCCTCACTGCCGCTTACAAATGCACCGCCGCGGCTTAGATCGACGATGTGTCCCGTGAGCGTTTCAGTCTCAGGGTTGTCTTCGTCAATTCGGCAAGAGACCTGTAAACTGGCCGGATAGCGCGAATGCGCACGACTGAGGCGTTCTAAGGTCTCGTCGCTTCCGGCGCTTTTAAGGTAGGCAACTGTCGCACTGCTTTGCGTATCAAACGCAACCCAGAGGCCTTGGCCACTGCTGTAGGAGATGACGTTTCCTCGGAGGCGAGCTGGCTGCCCCAGTTCAGGCATCGATACATCGACAATGACTTTGCTGCGGAGTTGGACCTTGGCTTTGGTCGGACAAAATAAAGCACCATCGGGATACTTGTCTGAGAAGTGCGTGAGAAACTCACTATGTGACGCAAAGACAACCGTCAGGAACCGCATGGGCGGACTATCGCGAAATGCACTTCATATTGTCAAATATGAGGGGCGCTCAAATTCTTAGGACGTGTTCACTCAACGGACCGCTGCGTTACCGTGGGCCAAAAGGTTGAAGCGTTGGCATCGGTCCCCTACGATCGACTTCTTGTTTACCGCCGACCTCCGAGCCCAATCATGAAGCGTTGCCCCACGTGTAATAAGGATTTCCCAGACGACGCGAACTTCTGTCCCGTCGATGCTGGACACTTGATTCCCATTGACGCTGCAGCTCCGGAGCCTGTGCGAAGCGTCGATACCGGTGGGCATGTACTACTCGATGGTCGCTTTGCGTTGGGCGAGATCATCAGCGGGCATCGCACAGGACCTGTCTATTCGGCAGGAGACAAATTGGGCAGCACAGCCATGGTGAAGATGGTTGATGCCACTGTCTTCCCAAGTGCGCTTCTAAAGCAGAGAACCGAGCGAGAGCTAAAGCAACTCGAGCGTCTCGACCACCCAGGTGTCGCCAAAGTTCTTGGCCACGGTCGACACGAGGAAGCGCTGTGGATCGCCACCGAGCGTGTCGATGGTATTCCTCTCGACCAATTCATTGCGCAAACAGGCCCGTTGCCACAGCAACGCGCAGTGGCACTTGTTCTGCAAATTGGTGCCGCCCTCGAAGCTGCAGCCAAGCTTGGAGTAACGCACCGAGATCTCTCGCCTAAGAACATTCTGGTTTCCGAGGGCGATACCACCAAACTCATTAACTTTGGGGTCCCCGTTCCAGGGCCAGAAGGCAAAGAGTCCATTCAAGGGGTTAGCGAGTATGTCGCACCCGAGCAGATCGAAGGCCGTCCCGTCGATCAGCGCTGCAATATTTACAGCTTGGGTGCGATCTCAACCCTACTTCTCACGGGCGCGCCACCTTTCACCGGGGCAGCTCTCGATGTACTTGAGGCCCACACCAATACCGAGCCAACTCCTCTTGGCCCAGAACAGGGCGTTTCTCCCGATCTGAGCCAAGCACTCCTAAAGTCATTGGAAAAAGCGTCGAGTAAAAGGTTCATGACTTTGCGGCAGTTCCTAGGTGATGTTGAGAAAGGCGCTGCGACTACACCTGGTGGTGCATCTCCAGAAGCATCTCCAGGGTCGACCGCCAAGGGCATGCCAATTTCCGGTGGCCGAGGAGGCGACATGAACAAGACCTTAATGGGCGTTGCCGCGGCCGATATGAAAGCTGCGATCGGTGCAGGAAGTACGGAAGCGGTAGGAACGCCGGCTCCAGAAGACCCCGGCGAAACTTCGATTGACCATGCGCCGCCACAAATGGCGACCGCGCCCGAGCCAGCTGCAGAGCAGCCGGTTGTCCAGGAAGCGGCTCCCGCCGCCCAGGAAGCGCCAGCGGCTCCGGTCGTGGCAGCGCCTGCAGCTCCAGTTATGGCGAGCCCCGCAGCCGTCGCATCAGCGAGTAAAGCTGCGGCGGGTGGCAAGCGATCTGGTGCAGTGATTCCCGAGGCAGCCCAAGCCAAAGAGGCAGCCAAGAGCAGCAAGGGCAAGTTTCGCGAAACGATGTGGTTTAAGAAGGGCGAGCTCGACGAAGCTGCTGCCAAAGCCGCATCACAGGCAAAGCCTGAGAGCGACGTTTCTGCCAAAGCCGATGAGATGGAGATGGACGTTCGCTACAGCGACGATGGCTCCATCACCGAGCAGGACAAAGACAGGCTTAGTCTTCGAACGGGCGCAACCATGATGATGGAAGCCATCCCCGAGCAGACTGCGCCAAAGAGTCGCGTCACCGAAGACGAACTGGTTTCGGAAATGACTGCGGGCCGAAACAAGATCCTAATGGGCTTGGGCTTGGCCGTTGTAGCCATTGGAATCGTGCTCGCGCTGGTTCTCTAGCGCTGGTTCTCTAGACCGGCGAGCACGACTTCGCTTGAAGGGCGCGCATCACCCATCGCGTCACAGGGCAGCTTCTCGCTGCCCTTGGCATCTATGTATCGCAGGCCGAGCTGCGAGCTTAGGCGCGGTGCACGACAAGGCACTTGCCGTCGCTCTGCGCCTGACGGCTTTGCTCGAAGCTCTCGGGCCCTAGCACTGCTTCGCTAAGAATCGCACCTAGGTCGAGTTCGCCTTTGACGATCAGCGCCGCGGTCTCCGGAAGTAAATCCGGGTGACCGTAGCTAAGTGACAATAGCGAGAGTTCGCGGTCGAAGAGCGTCTGAAGATCAAGGTTGCCGACGCCGATTGCCGTTGTGATAACACTGCTTGGGTGGGCGATCTGGATTGCGAGTTCGAGGTTGCTCTCGCCTTCGACCACAAAGAGTTTCTGGGGCCGATCGGTGCAGCCTTGCTCGCTAAGTTGCTTCGCGATGGCTTCGGCCGATGTCTCACCCACGCCACGGGCGAGTTTTGCGCCACGGCTGGTGGCGAGAAGTGCCAGGATCTCGGCCGTAGCACCAGTGCCCAGCACGATAACGACCTCGCCTGCAGCAACGCCAGCTTTGCAGAAGAGGGCGTATGCGCGCAGAGCAGGGCCTGCAGCCAGGGCAGCCATGGGGCCTTCTAGCGTAATCAGTTCATCAACCCGAGTAAGCCACCGTCCCGAGCACACCACGGTCTCTGCGCATCCGCCGTGCTGATCACGGCCGAGCACTCGACGTGAAGGGCACACGGTTGCTGCACCTCGGCGGCAGGTATCGCACTCACCGCAGGCACTCACTTGCGGCACCAGCACTCGGGCATCTTGAAACGCCGTCGCCGCTTCGCCGCATTCCACGACAACACCGACCAAGCCGCCACCAGGGCAAACGTCGTCAAGTGCGGAATCAGTCTCTAGGCAGGCGTACTCGACGCGCACTCGAACATCTTCGCCCAGCAGCTCTGGACTTTGAAATTCACGAGAGAGAAACCCGTCGGCGCTCAGCGCATATCCTTGCACGGATCTAACCCTCTTCGTCAGGAGCAACGATTTGGTCGACGCCGATACCCATTACGGTTTGCTCGCCATTCTCGCCGCCAAATTTGGTGGGCACTTCGTCGACTTCAAAGTCTTCGGCGTCCACTTCAACTGCTTCAAAGTCGTCCGCATCAACTTCTTCTTCAATCGCAAGTGCATCTGCGACCTCAACAGGCTCGCCGACAGCGTATTCCTCTGCGACAGCGCTCGCATCGACTTCTTCGATATCCAGTGCGTCTTCGATGACCTCATCAGCGCCCGCTGCGTCGATGGCAATCTCTTCGGCTTGGATCTCGTTGGCGCCGATTTCTGAGAATTCTTCTACGAGGGCGTCGTCCGCACTCATCTCTACAGCGGGTGCTGGCTCGAGTTGTTCTGCGGCAAGCTCTTCGATGGCCTCGCCCGCTTCCAGAGGCGCGGGCATCGGCGGCGTGCCATCCATGTCAGGCATTTCGCCGTAGGCAGTTTCTTCGCCGTAGTCGAGACTTTCAGCTTGTGCCTCAATCGCCTCGCCGGCTTGCTCATCGATAAACGACTCGGCGCTCTCGATCTCCGCGCTCTCGATCTCGACGCCCTCATCCTCGGCGATCGCTTCGTAGCCTTCGTCTAAGACTTCTTCGATGCCACTGTCATCATCAATTGCCAACACTTCGTCGGCATTGAGTTCAACTGGATTGAGTTCAACTGGATTGAGTTCAACTGGATTGAGTTCAACCGGATCTGCAACGGGTAGGGCAAGATCCACACTTCCCGATTCAAACGCGGCAAAGGCGTCGGCCCCGGTGGGCAACCCTTGATTTATGCGCCAATTGGTAAGTGCAACGACGAGATCTTCGTAGGCAACCATGCCCTAAAGATTATCACGAGCCTTCGGAGCTAGTGGCTCCTTGAACGGTGAATCGCAGCTCAAACGCCGCTTCTCCGCGAATGACCGAGACCAGGATCTCCTCGCTCGTCCCGAGCCCAACCCATAGCGATTGCACTTGGGCCGGGGTCTCGATGCGCTTGCCATTGACCGAACTCACGATGTCGCCGGGCAGCAAGTCGACCCACGGATTGTCATAGCGCTCGATCACCCAACCAGCGAATCGGCCGCCCTGAAGATACGGCGCCACATCGAGCGTTCCAAGGAATACACCGACCCCTTCTGCCAGGGTTTCATCGAGCTTTGCTCGGGCGATCATGCCCGTGCGGATTCGCGGAATCTCGACCGAGTGAATCGGCGGCGCCGAGCTAAAATCTTCGTACTCTTCAAGAATGAGCGGCTCATCATTGCGATGCATTCGAGGAGCACAAGCGATGGCCAGACTGGAGATGACGAGGCTGGATGCAAGCTGAGTGATGCGAGTGCGAATCATAAACCAACCTTCTCGGCCAAGAGTGTGAGCGTGCGCTCGACCAATATGTTGTGAATGGCGTCGAGGGATTGGTGGCCATCGATACATTCGATTTGCTCGGTCGCACGTCGCGCTTCGACCACCTGGCGATAGCCTTCAGCAACCCGCACTTGAGTTTCAAGCTTATCGAAGAGCTCTTCATCACGATTGTCGTCATCTCGACGTTTCGCCGCGACTTTGGGATCGACCTCGAGAAAGAAGGTGCAATCGGGGACCAGCGCTCGCTGGTTGAGAGTGGAAATCCAGCCGCGATCTTCTTCGCTTCCCTGATAGGCGAGGGATGAGTGGTAGTAGCGATCCGAAATGACTACCTCGCCCCGTTCGAGTGCAGGCGTAATCTCGCGTTGCAAGTGGTCGGCCCGGTCGGCCGCAAAGAGCAAGCCAAGCGTTGTTGCATCGGTTGGTGCGTGCTCTCCGGCGAGAATTTGTCGCAGGAGTTTGCCGATGGGGCCGTCGGTTGGCTCGCGGGTGCGATGGGTGGCAATGCCTCGCTCACCAAGTGCCACCGCCAGTCGCTCGGTTTGCGTCGTGGTGCCAGCTCCGTCGATGCCTTCGATAACTAAGAACATTGCTTAGTTACCCTCGCCGGCGACGAGCGGCAAGGCCGAGCAAGAGAAGAATCAGCGACGCGCCAAGCGCTGCAATTCCTCCAAAGAGGACGAGCTTCTTGCTTGGCTCTGCACTTTTGGCTGCCACAGGAACATCTTCGGCAATCGCAAGCTCTGCCGAATTGTCTTCGCCGGCGGCCTTCGTTGCATTGGCCCTAGCTAGGTGATGCTTTTGCAGTGCGTCCTTTGCGCCCTTATCGTCAGGGGCAATTGCGCTTGCCTTACCGTAGGCAACGGCTGCTGCTTTCCAGTCTTTGCTGCCCTCGAGTGTCTTTGCTGCCGCGAGGTACGCGGGCAACATCTCGGTGCGTCGTACGAAGGTTGGGTTCTGCGCCAAGATTCGGTCGAAGATGGCGATTGCTTGATCGTCCTTGCCGGAGCCTGCGAGTGCCAAGCCCGCCTCAAACTCCGTGGTCATCGCCTGCAAGCGCTTATCATCGTAGTAGGAGAAGAGCTTCTCGGTGAGAGCTTCTAGCGAAGCGGCCTTTGGCATTTTCTCGCCGGTTAGCTTTGTGAGTCGCGCGCGAATGGCGGTTCCTGCAAGCACACGATGGTCGAGCCAGAGCGGCTCTTTCTCGTTGCTCTCTTTACCATTCGGGAGCTCCAATTTGCGCTCTGGAGGCTTTGGAGGCTCCTTTCCTGAGACATATTCTACCCAAGCTGCACGTGCTGCAGCGCGCACGCGAGGAGCTACGTGGTCGACATTGTCGAGTACTGCAAACACCGCTTCGCGATATTGCGACTCGGCAAAGGCCGTGATGATGGCGACCTTTAAGTCTTCGGTTGGAGCGGCATCAATCGCCTTATGAGCGTTCTGTCGATCGAGCCGTTCGAGTTGGTAGCGCGAGTACCGACTCATCGATTTATCTTTGCGGCTTTGCGAACCGCGAATGAGACCGGGAAGCGAGTAGGGCGACATCTTTCGAAGGTAGCGACCACATTCGTCGCGATAGAGAAGCCCCTCCTCGGTAAACGCAAAGTCCACGATGGCTTCGCCTGCTTTGGGATTGGTTGAAGCCGCCAGCGCACGAATCGCGGCGACATCACTTATGGCCTCGCCCAATCCAGGCTTTGTGGACTGCTTGGCGAGCGCCGGTAGCCAGTTGAACTTATTCTTCTGCGCTTTTTCTTTGGCGGTCTGGCGTTTGGGAATCTTAAATCGCCCCGACTCATCGGGAACGTCGGCGCCACTGGCTTTGAGAATCGCGCGTCGCACATCAATGCTGGTCGAGCGCTTGCGAGCCAAGTGCTTGGCAAGAGCTTCCACGGGAGTGGGCGTGAGTGCTGCGAGATCAGCACTCAGAGAAATTCGCTGCTCAGAAGTCCCAGCGTTGGCGATTTGCTGGAGCAAGGCGGTCGCACTTGCTCCCACATCTCCCTTCGCTGGCTCCGCCGGTGGCGGCGCTTTCTTTGCCTGGGCAACATTGTTGCTGCTGCCCGTACCGAGGCCGACCCCGAGGCAACTAATGAATATTGCGACGGCGCGTAAACGATTGCTGCAAGTGCTCTTCACTGTCTTCCAAAAACTCCAAGAAGCGGAGACCTATTCCACGAGTCGAGGCCGCTTGGTCTCCGACATTGTAGTTAAAGCAGTACTGATGTTTCACCTCAGCCCTGACAGAAAGGGCCGTATTGTCGTGTGGAAGCTGGAATCGGATCGTCACCACCGTTCCCATTGGCAAAGGATCTTGCATCTCTATGCCGATGCCCCCAGAACTAATGTTGCGAGCCACGGCCACCATTTCACCGAAAAGCTCACTAAAAACATTCACTTGGAATGCCTTATCGAAGCGCATCGATATGCGTTGCTCTGCTGCGTTTTGCCCAATCATGAAATTAATTCTACCTGGTGTGGTCCTATGAAGGCAAAGAACTTACTTCTGCCTACACGCATGTGCAGTGCCGATGCCTTGCTCCTTTTGGTGATCTTGCTACCCTCAGCTCGTGATTGGACGTCTCTTTTTGGCTCTGGCCCTGGTGGCAATCCAAGTCGTTTCTGCGCAAATCACCTTTGCGCAGGGCAGCCCCAGAGCTGCTGCTAGGCCCGCTTGGCTAGGTGTTGCTCTGGTCCAGGCGATGGGAGGCGTGCGCATTGAAGAAGTGATTCGCGACTCTCCAGCCGACGTCTCGGGCATTCGCGCTGGCGACATTGTGCTGGCTGTTGCGGGCAAGAGCACTCCAACCCCACAAAGTCTTACAGCCGCAGTTCTCGAACATGCCATCGGTGAAGAAATCTCGGTTCGTCTGAGTCGGGCCGGCAAGATTATGCAGTTCGAGGCACATCTTACAGAGCGCCTCGATCCCGGCGAGTTGCTGAGGCGCCGCTTAGTGGATCTGCAAGCACCAGAGTTTTTCCTAAGAGTCCTTCACGGCAAAGCGAGCGGAGAGCTAAAGCAAGAGCGCGGCAAAGTCGTGGTACTCGCGTTTCTTACTGGGTGGTGCAAGGTCTGTAAAGAGAGCATCGAGCCGCTTGCCAACCTTCAGGCCGATGCGCCAGGGGAGTTGGTTGTTTTGGGAATTACGAGTGAGCTAGAGGCCCAAGCCACGCGCTTTCTGGCGTCAAACTCCCTGCCGTTCTCACTGCTTCTCGACCCGCAAACGAGCGTGCATCAGGCCTATCGCTACGACAGCAACGTTCCCACCATCGTCGTGATTGGCCGCGATGGCTTGGTGCGATACGCTGATACCGGTGACGACCTCGACATGGACGCTATCGCCATGCACGCAAAGCGGGCAGTCCGCGAGAGCACGCGCTAAAACGTGTTTATCCCGCTGCCATGATGATTCGAGAGTTGGCAATCTGGCGCTCCCCTCAAGCTGCGCTCTTTATGGCGCTTGGGTTCGCACTGATGATTTTGGCGGTCTCGTCGATACCGGCAACGCGAATGCCCAAGTCGCCATCGCTTTGGCGTTGGGACAAGGTGGTGCATGCAACCGAGTATGCAATTTTGGGAACGCTGGTCTTTCGCGCGTTCGCCTCGCGTGGGGTTTCCCTCTTAATAACGTTCTTTGCGGCAGCTGTTCTCTGCTGCCTCTTTGGCGTCTTGGACGAGACCTACCAGAGCACCGTGCCCGGCCGCGATAGCTCTCACTTCGATATGCTTGCCGACTGCACCGGCGCCATCTTTGCCTGCGTCGCAAGCGTCGTGCTTTACTCCCGCACTAGGAACTCCAATGTCGATAATTCGAACCTTTGATAATAAGACTCCCAAACTTGGCGATGATGTCTTCGTCGCAGAGACCGCTGTCATCATCGGCGATGTGGAGGTCGGGGCACGCTCGTCTGTGTGGTACGGCGTGGTACTTCGTGGCGACGTTCACCACATTCGGATTGGTGAGGAAGTGTCCGTGCAGGACAACACAGTCATTCATGTGACGTCGGGCAGGCATGCAACCATCGTTGGCGATCGGGTGACCGTTGGGCACTCGGTTGTGTTGCACGGCTGTACGATTGGCGACCAGTGCCTTATCGGAATGGGCGCTGTGATCATGGACCGCGCAATTATTGGCAAGAACTGCGTAGTAGGCGCAGGTGCGCTAGTTACCCCTGGCACCGAAATCCCCGAAGGGCACCTGGCCCTGGGATCGCCAGCTAAAGTTAGTCGCAAGCTCACCGATGAAGAACTGCAGTGGATTGCAACAAGTTCGTCGCATTACGTGGAGCTAGCGGCGCGGTACCTTGCTACCGATTAACAAAACCAAGTATTCTTATGCATCGCTTGGATCTTTGGGCTGAAGATAATGCTTCGTGTCACGTCGAACCCAATGTCCACGCATCCGCTGGGCTACGTTTCTTGATTAGTGCTCGCTGGGTGAATGCCTAGTCTGTACCTTCCGGGGGGAAGGCAAATGCCGTTGTCATCTGCGTTCAAAGTTTTTATCGGACCACTGCTCCTTCTTACGTTGCTCCTCGGGGGCACCGCCTCCGCTGACAATGTGGACCGCCTTATCGGCCAACTCTCTTCGAGTGATGACTACAAGGTGCGAATCTCGGCAGCTCTCTCGCTTTCAAAGCTGAGAGATCAAAGGGCAGTCTGGCCCTTTGTAAAAGCCCTGAAGGACTCGGACAAGACGGTTCGAGGTGTAGCAGCCGCTTCCCTTGGCAAGATCGTGAATTCCACGACCTCGGCCAAGATGCAGGCTCGAGTTCTTAGCGAACTGAAGAAGGCCGCGAGTTCCGACTCGAACTCCTTCGTTCGCAAGCAAGCGCAAAAAGCGTTCGACACGCTTGGCAACTTGGGCCCGACGACGGAAGTGAGCGCCGGCGGAATCTACGTGAACATTGGGCAGATGTCGGCCAAGACTGAGGACGCCACCAAGATTCGCACGCATATGCGCAAGACGGTTCTTAAGACGTTTAAGAAGGAGGCATCGGCGATGATGATCGACTGGCCCGGCGGAAAGGACCCGTCAAAGCGGCAAATTTCTCAAAAGAAAGTCAAGGCCTTTCACGTTGACGGGACCATCAACGAGCTTAAAGCAACCGTCTCTGGAAGCAGCACGACAGTGAGCTGCAAAGTTTCCATGCTCATCGCCTCCTACCCGGAGAAGAGCATGTTCGGATTTCTCAAGGGCGGCGCTCAGGTTCGAGCGAGCTCATCACCTAAAGAAGTACAATACGCGAAGGAAGATTGTGTTGCGGCGGTCATGGAAGACCTCGTCGCTCGCAAAATCATTCCGACGATTAAGTCGAGACCCTAGGGGCCCTTATGGCGAATAACAAAGGATACAAGCGAAGCTGGAGGAACTATCTCTTAGATCCCAGCTATCAGCTGCGTTTCACCCTAACCATGTTGGCGGTTGCCGCTGGCTTAATGGCGCCGCTTGGATGGTGGGTCTCGCAAAAGGCGACGACTGCTACCGAAGTGGCGCTTAATCAGATCGACGAAATTCGATGCCCTGAAGTGCTAACGGCTGTCGCCGAGACACCAACGCCAACGCCTACGCCAACAGATACCGAAGACGTTGCCGACTTGCTTAACGAGGATCCACCGAAGGATGAGGCTGCCGCTGTCGATGAGCCTGCTGTTGACGAGCCTGCTGTTGACGAAGCCATTGGTGATGACGATGAGTTGGCGCCAGTGGGCGAGCCACCTACGATGGATGAAGTTGCTCCCGATAGCGACGAGCGTCCCGAGCGGGCTCCAATCAAGGTCAATATCGACGATAGCGAAATGCCTGAGGTTGTTGTGGTGGGAGCAATTGAGGAACGTCCGCCAACGCCTGAGGAAATTCAAACATCGGTTGTGGCGCGAGATGCCTGCTTGGCAAAAGTTGCAGGACGGCGAGACAGCGTGCAGGGACGAAAGTCGCTCATTACGATCGTCATGTTGATTTCTGGCGTCGTGTTGCTGCTTGGTCTTGGCGTCTACGGCATTAAGACCACACACCGAGTTGCCGGCCCACTCTTTAAAGTTGGCCTCTACCTTAAGAAGCTTGAGAACAATATCTACGACACCGTCTACAACTTGCGCAAAGGCGACCAACTCGTCGAGTTCTACGACCACTTCAAGGACGCTCACGCTGGCGTTACGACGATGCAAGAAGAAGATCGAGACCGGCTGAAGGACGCCATCAAGTTGGCGCGCGAGGCAGGTTTGGCAGATAAGAGCGAAGAACTCGCAGCTTCGATTGCGGAGCTAGAGCGCTTGCTCGCAGAGAAGGAGGAATCCCTTGTCCAAAAATAAGCACGGTCGCAAGATCAGTAATTATCTAATCGATAAGAAACTCCAACTTCGCTACGTGGTCTTTGTAACCGCGCTCTCCGCTGTCATTTGCGGAACCCTTGGCTTTCTTATCTGGCAACAGGCCGATGTCGCGACCAACATCATTCGCGAGCAACTCGCGGATGCTCCGGGCATGGCGGATGAAGTGATTCGCTCTCTCAAAAGCGAAGATCAAAACCTCATTCTAACGATGGTCGCTTCGGGTGTTGGGCTCGTTGTCGTTCTCTCGCTGCTCTTGGTTGTCATGACTCACAAGGTCGCAGGGCCCCTGTTTAAGGTGACGCTCTACTTTGACAAGATGCGCGATGGACGACTCGATACGGTTTGGCCTCTTCGCAAAGGCGATATGCTTCAGAACTTTTATACGAAATTCTCATCCATGCACACCGCAGTGAAAGCGCGGCAGGTCGAAACCAACGAGACGCTCAAGGCATTTGTCGCCTTGGCTGATGCTGCGGGAATTGAGGAGAGTGGCGACCAGGGCCATCGCCTTGAAGAGTTGCGCAAGCACTGCGAGCAGCGCACCAAGGCGCTGTCGTAGAGCGCCTCGGAATACCGGTTCGAAATACCGGTTCGAAATACCGGTTCGAAATACCGACTCGAAATACCGACTCGAAATACCGACTACGCCTTCAGCCTCAAGCAGTGCGCTTGGGGCTGATTTGCGTTTGCACGGTTGGATGCCGGCGATACCGCTGTCTTTGTTGCGATCACGCATCGAACGTTGCGCATCCGAACGTTGTGCATCCGAACGTTGTGCATCCTAAGACGCGTTGGCAGGGCAGGCATTGGGAACTGTATCGAGCAAGCGTGCCAACTGGCGTGCATGCCGCATTCACTCAAGCAATCACTGGCAAGCGCCACGCTGGCGATCGAATAGCGCCACTCAGCCTTGTTGGCAAGACGCAAAAAAGCCCCAAGCAAAACGCTTGAGGCTCTTTGGCATCTTATGGAATATCGTCTTATGGGATATTCGGATCGGCCTGAATCATGATGGTGAGCTTTCCTGTACCGGCTCCGTGATTGTGGCAGTACGGGTCTTCGTCTTCGGCTCCAAAGCCTGCTGGGAAGGAGTAGGTAGCGCCAGGGCCAAAGTCGTCGCCGTGTGGGCTGCTGTGGATGCGGTGATTGATGGAGTCATTGTTCGTCCAAACAAGGTTGGTGCCTTCTCGAACGATCATCGTGCCCGTCATCGTGGTGTGAGGGCCGCCGCCAGTTCCGTCTGGAATGTCAAAGCTGATTTGGTTGGCAACATTCAATTGAGCGTTGCCGGCGCGAGTTCCAAGTTCTCCGCTGAGGGCGAAGGTTAGGGCGCCCGTGCCATCCGCACCGTTGGTCGGCACTTGAACGCTCACGATGACGCTTGTGGTTTCGTTGGCCACCAAGTCGACGGTTTGCGATGGGGTGTAAACGACGTTCCAAGTATCCAGAGCGCCAACCAAGTCGAGAGTGATGGGGCCCGTGAAGTTCTCCGAGCTAACCTCAGCTGTGAAACTCATTTGCTGGCCCAGTTCGATTTCGCCAAGGGCAGGGGTCACGGTCATCTCGTAATTGACGGTTTCGACGACGCCAGCATCGGGGTTTGTGACGTCATCGCCACCACCGCCGCCTCCTCCTCCGCCGCCACCACCACCTGCGCCAGTTCCGCCATCGAGACTGCCGACACATGCTGCGAAAGCAAATGAAGCGAAGAGGAGTGGAACTTGACGAAGATGCATACTCGTCTCTAGTGCGAATCATGTGCCCAAATGCACTCACGCAATTTCAGCTACATAGTTCACTGCCGATCTCCGATAACCCAGCGCATGGGTTGTTTAGACCGGGACTAAACTCCCAGGAACGTGTGGAAGTGTCTGCTGAAAGGTGACACCTCGGCGATAGGAAACCTACAGGCACAGGCAGCGCGGGTGCATTATGATCCAGAGCACGAATGGGAATCTTCAAGAAGATGCGCGGGGCTGTAAGTTCAAAGGCAAATTCCGCCCTGGACCGAGCGATCGATCCTGCAAAGGAAATTGACATCATCATTCTCGATATGGAGACCCAGTATCGACACGCGATGAAAGAGCTTATTCGATACAAGGCCGACGCAAAGCTGATGGAGAACAGTGCGACGGAAGAGCAAACACGCGCTGCCACTTGGGAGAAGCGCGCGATGATCGCCATTAAGCAAGGCGACGATGAAACCGCCAAAGAGTGCCTCCAGCGCAAGCGCAAGAGCGAGATCGAAGTAACCAAGATCAAGCGGGATCAGGCCGAGGCGGCAGGATACGCGGCTGAGCTCAATGCTTCTCGAAAGAAGCTCGATGCAAAACTGCGAATGCTAAAACTTAAAAAGGGAACTTTGGCAAACCAGATTGCCGCCGCTCGATCTGGAGGCACTGATGTCTTTAGTCAGAGCGATGAGCTCTTTGACAAGCTTGAAGAAGCCGAGCGTCAGATTGACCAGGACATCTTCGAGCAAGAGGCGGCGGCCGAACTGGACGGAGAGGCTGCAGCAAATATGGCGCTGGAGGCGGCGCTGTTAAAGGCCAGCGAACACGATACGGGAGTGATGCCGGGCGAAGAGGATCCTCTAGCTCAGCTAAAGGCCAAGATGAGCGAGGATCCGAAGCGGCTAAAAGAGTGATTGTGGCCAAGCGGGCTCGTGGCATTTCCGAGCAGATCATTTAGTAAATGAACGTCGGTCATACGGTTTCTAGTGCCTCGCGAGTCCACATAGGGCAGAATCCTGGCGACGACAAATTTCAGTATGTGTTGGTGAGGGGTTTTCATGTAAGGTCGCCCCTCGCAACGGAGGGCAATGTAATGCAAGGTACGCAAAATCAGACCAAATCAGGCGCAAACTCGATCATGCCATTTACCAAAGATAGTAGTAACAAAGATGAAACTTCCGGTCTCCACGACCTCCAGGCGATGGCATCGTCGGCAAAGAGGCGGCGCTCACAGCGATTGAGCACGCAGATGGATGCGCAGGACTCGCTTCTGCAATCGACCGCTGCGCTCGATGCCGTTGTGCTTCCCGATCCGAGCAAGGAGCAGGAGGTCTCGATTGACCCAATCTCGGCAACTGCCACTGCTTCGCCCGCAGCAAAGACAGCCGCTGCCACTCTTGGCACCAGCGTTGCGAACGCAGCGCTCCCGGTTAGCGAGATGGCCGAGAGCACATCGTCTTCGGGCAAAGGGCTCTACATCGGTCTCTTACTCGCTGCGGCGGTCGCCGCCGGGGCTTACTTCGTGCTTGGCTCTTCTGCCGAAGAGCCTGTTGCAGCCCAGCCTAGTGCAGCCGAGCCTAGTGCAGCCGAGCCTAGTGCAGCCGAGCCTTCTGTCGCAGTTGCGCCGGATGTTGAGGAACCAGCGCCGAGCGAGGAACCTGCAGTTGTTCCCGCACTGGATCCCGACGAGGAATCAGCAGATTCCAAGGATGAAGGGGCGGACATCGAAGCTGCGAGCGATCCTGTCGATGTTGCGAGCGCAAAGTCGGACGATAGCGAGAAGGTTGTAAAGTCTTCCAAGACTGAGAATTCTTCCAAGAACAATGACGCCAAGTCTGAGGCAAAGCCAAGCGCCGAGAAGACCAAGGTGGCCGCGGTGGTCAAAGATAAGAAGCCCGCCGACAAAAAGCCTGCAGAGCCTAAAGCTGAGAAAAAGCCCGACGCCAATGCATCGCTTGACGATGTGCTCTCGAGCGTCACTGGCGGCGTCGACAAGCCGATTGCAAAAGAGAAGACCGACACCGAGTCATCGAAGACAAGCCTGAGTCGCGGCGATATCGCCAAAGCCATGGGCAAGGTCAAGGGCGCGGCAAAGGGTTGCTACAAGGTCGAAGAATTCTCAGGCATGGTGAAGGTCAAGTACTCGGTTGGGCCAGACGGCTCGGTTACCAAAGCCGCAGCAACAGGCGCTCACGCCAGCAGCCCAACGGGTGCTTGTGTTGTGAAAGCTGCTCTGAAGGCCAAGTTCCCGGCCTACAGTGGTGCGGCGATGTCGTCGACCTATCCATTCCTTCTCGCTCCGTAGCACCGGCCCTCTTGCCCACATGCTCTGATCATGATCTGATCAGAGCATGAGCAAGAGTAAGAGCCGCACGGGAAATTTCTTTGAGGACTTCACGATTGGCGCAACCATGCGCCACGCTGCTCCTCGCACCATCCACGGTGGCGACTTGTCGCTTTACATTGCCGCGACAGGTGACCGGCGGCCGTTGCACTCTTCAACCGAGTACGCAAAGTCGCTTGGATTTCGTCGCGAGGTCACTCATGATCTTCTCGCGTTTCACCTTGTCTTTGGAAAGAGCGTCTCGGATGTCTCGCTAAATGCGGTCGCAAACTTAGGCTACGCAGATCTGCGATTTCTCGAGCCTGTCTATCCAGGAGATACGCTTAGCTCGGTTTCAGAAGTTATAGGGCTTCGCGAAACGTCGAGTGGCAATGCTGGCGTTGTCTACGTCAAGACTCGCGGTCTAAACCAGAAGGACCGAGAAGTTCTTAGCTTCAATCGGTGGGTGCTTGTGAACAAGCGCGATCCTGGAACCAAGAGCGGGATTAATCAGGTTCCCGCCCTACCATCAGAAATTGCCGTTGCAGATCTGCCGGTCCCAACGGATCTCAAGCTTGCTCGTGTCCACGACTTACAGTGGGCCACCGGCGGAGACGCGTTTTGGGAAGACTATGCAGTGGGTGAGACGATCCATCACAACGGCGGCATGACCTTGGAAGAATCGGATCACATGCAGCTTACGCGGCTTGTGCAAAACACGGCGAAGGTCCACTTTAATCAGCACGCTCAGGCGGGGTCGCGCTTTGGCAAGCGGCTCATCTACGGTGGTCACATCATCTCAGTGGCGCACGCTCTGGCGTTTGACGGGCTGGAAAATGTTCTCTGCATGGCTGGCTGGAACGCGGGGAGTCATGCAAATCCCACGTTCGCTGGGGATACGATCTACGCTAGCAGCGAGATCCTTGCCACCGAGCCGATGCCAGCCCCTCATGATGGACTAGGAGCACTCAGAATTCGCATGGTGGCCTACAAGAATGCCGACCCAAGCCAGGATGAGATTCCGCTGCGAGGGGCCGACGGTAAATACGACCCGCGAGTGGTGCTCGATCTCGATTACTGGGCCCTGGTGCCAAAATCTTCGACCTAAATGAAGAAGTCCGAGCCAAGCCTTAAATATTCTGCCCGCTCTTCCGTCTGTGGAAAACGGCCAGTACGATGGCACCCACGAGCACAATCCTTTCCGAAGGCAAATCTCCTACAAAGGCACTTACATCATGCGTAAAAAACTACTTCTCGCGACCCTCCTTGGCGGCTTCCTCACAGCAGGCTATGCCCTCACGTTTTCAGCTCCGGTCGCCGATGCTGCCGGTGCCAAGAATCTAAAGGTCTATCCTAAGGATACTGACAAGAAGGTTATCAAGAAGGACATGAAGGCCCTCTCGAAAGCACTTGGCGTTCAGTGCGATTTCTGCCACTCGATGTCGGCGCTAGAAAAAGACTCGGCCATGAAGGAGAAGGCACGCGACATGATGCGTATGACCAACGCAGCCAACAAGACTCTTAAGGCGAAGGGCTTTAAGAAGGCCGTCACTTGCAACACGTGCCACAACGGCGCCAAGACGCCAAAGAACTAATTCGCCTAACGGTTTGGCCTAACACTTCGGCCTAACGGTTTGGCCTAACGGTTTGGCCTAACGGTTTGGCCTA